>Ga0187843_10000055_pt1 | contig 97067 bp, 79 predicted proteins | sample SpaLakP09_SKY_43_FD_134516 | JGI IMG/M metagenome (GOLD analysis project Ga0187843, IMG submission 134516) | Oligotrophic lake water microbial communities from Sparkling Lake, Wisconsin, USA - SP09_SKY_43 | ecosystem: Environmental > Aquatic > Freshwater > Lake | place: USA: Sparkling Lake...
ATTCGCTCCTACCTGGCACTTAATAACGCCGAGCCGAAACCCTTCGTCTGGACAAAGTCGGCCGACGCCATCCTCGCGAGCATCGAGCGATTTTGTCTGCGAATTTCTAACTCACCACACTAGTTTCGCAAACGCAGCGAATCCGCACGGGCGTTGAATGCACTGAGATCGGGCGTTCGTTGTCCGCTGAAAGCCCTCCCGAAGGCTCATCGCCAAGTTCGCGCCAACCCACCTTTTGAGGCGATATGCCGCTTGACGATTCCCACGATGAACTGCTAAGCGACCTCACGTATTGGGACGGGCCGGCAACCGGCGAGCTATACGATCCCGACGACGCCGAACTCGAAGCGGCCAGCGAGGTGGCGCAGCGCAGGGCGATGATGCGATGGTTCCTCGCGCGCTACTGCGACCCCGCCCACGAGACGCCCTATGAGAGCCGCGAGGGCGGATACATTTGGATCAATGGCGGCCCCTATGACCCTGGCGAACAACTGACGGACCGTTTCGCCCACGTCGTCGATGAAGAGCTTATCGATCAGCTCGCGAATGACCTGCGCTTGGACGGCGGCCACGAATGGGCTCCGGTCCGCCATGACGACGACTACGACGAGCGATATGAGATTCAGCTCGCCAACCCGGACGATCCATTGGTCAGACTCAAAGACCGCCTTGCCCAAGCGCTCAGCGTCCTTGCGTTGCAAGGCCCGGAGCCTGCCATGCAGCTCGTGCCCCATCTCGCTTTCGGATCGGCCATCTCCGCGTTCGAAGCCTACCTTTGGGAGACCGTCGCGTATTGGGCTGAGAACGACGAGGAGGTGCTCCGAAACATTGTGACGACGCTTCCAGACATGAAGGATGTCCCGATCAAGCTAGGCGATATCTTTAACCACTACGATGGCCTGCGCGAGAGGGTCAAGGGCTATTTGCAGAACATCGTCTGGCATCGCTGGGACAAGGTAGCCCAGTTGTTCGCCTACGGCTTCGGCTTCAAGGCTCCGAGCTTTAAGCCGTTCGACGAGGCGCTTGTTCGGCGGCACCATATCGTTCACCGCAGCGGCTTCGACAAGGAAGGCGTGGCGGTGATAATCACCCACGAGGACGTGGCCGAGCTGGCGGGCTTGATCGAAGGCTTCGCCCAGGAGGTGCATGCGCTCATCGTCCAGCACTTCGGGTTCAAGGCGACGGGGGATGATTTTTGAGCTTTCTGCCGGATTGTCGATCCAGGCAAGAATGCGTAAAGCCGCGAAAGCTTCGCGCAAGCAGCAGTCGCGTCAATGCGCGGATTTTGCGGTATGCAATTTCGAGCCCGGGGAAACCGTCAAATTTCGCCAGCGGGGCGCAGCTCGTGCATCAGGCTCGCGGCGTCCGCCATTGCTTCCTCGTGAGTGTCTTGGTCGACTTCATAGCCGAAAGCGCAGTCGGGGTGCCCAGCGTCGCTGTCCGCGCATCCGACCAAGCCGCGGAATTTCCCGCCGTGCGCGGCCGGCCCCGGAATGCGAGTGGCGAAGCTGTTGAATTTTTCGCGATCCGAGTCGCTGATGCGACCCGTCTGGATCGTGATGACTGGGCGGCCTGCGTAGATGTCCATGCGAGTTCTCCTTGTGAAAGGGGATCGTAGCACGGAGTCGTCGCCCGATCCTGTCTGCGATGCGCCGATCATATAGAATCGCGCAGTGTCAGTAGCTTAATGGAGAACGAATGGACCTTGAAAAGTTGTCCCTCGCGGAGCTTCGTGATTTGGGCGCGAAAATCGTCGCTCAGATCGCGCGGGTAGAATCGAAGCGCCGCGAAGCCGCCATCGAGGAAATCTATGCCGTCGCCCATCGCTTGGGGATGCCTCTGCAAAGCATTCTCGATAGCGGCCGCGGGAAGCCGGCGAGGCCTCGTCGCGAGGGCCAAAGGTATCGGGACCCGTCCGACCCGAAGAACACTTGGGCCGGCATCGGCCCTCGGCCCGCTTGGTTCAAGAAGGCGTTGGCGGCGGGCGTCGCGCTCGACACTTTGCGGGCCTGATTTAGCTCATCACAAGCTGTCGGGAAGCGTGGTCTCCTTCGTCAGCTTCGGTTCGCCCAAGAGCTTCGTCTTGTAGCGCATCAGATCCTCTTCGGGCACGTCAAATCGCGTGAACCATTCCGCCGCGGCGAGGCCCGTCAGTTTCGGTTCGCCGTCCTGCGAGCCTTGGTGCAAGTCGCCGCCAGGCGTCATCCGCACGGCTTTGAGCGCCATGGCGGGCAACACGTAGATGGACGGCTTCGAATCGAGTTCGACCGGCGCGATCTCGGGGGCCGGGCCGGCTTGGATCACGATCCCATTTCCATAGCCATACTTTGCGAACCAGCCTGCGGGCAGCTCGGATCGAAGAGCCGACAGCCCGCCGGCCTTCTCCAACATGGCGTCGTTGATGGCGGTGAGCCAGCCGATGTTGACGACGTGGTCGTCGATACCTTCTTCGTGCCATGAGCGGATCAAGCCCGCGCGCCCGGCGTCGAGCCCTGCCATCTTGGAAACCATGAAGGCCTCCGTCGCCTCGTTTTCCTGGGGGCGGGTGACCGACAGGTTGAACGCGAAGCCGGCGTGCCCGTGCTCCGCCTTCAAGAGCCTGGCGAATTCGACGAACAGCCTTTGGAACAAGGTCGGGTTCTGCTCGACCGTTTCGCGCGGGACGGAAAACGCCAAGGAGTCCAATCCGTTCCACCCCAGCTTCGCTTGCCATTCGCGCAGTCCCGACGCGTGGAAGCGCCATGGGCTCGCCTCGTGCGCCTTCTCGCCGCCGGTGTAGGCGAACCCCACGTGGTCGTCGGGCCCCATCTTCTTCATCATGGCCCGCATTGGCGGCGCCTTCGCATACGCGAACTTGTCCGGGCCTTCGGGTGGCGAGTCGCGCCATAGCCACGTCAGATGCTCCCTGGCGATGGCTTCGTAGGCGTCGAAGCATTTGCAAATCGCCTCCCTGACCTCGGGGGTGGACGAACCTTGGAAATACAAGGTGCCGCGCACGCAAAGGGTCGCGCCCACGTAATCTTGGGGGCCATTTTTCATCAGCATCGCGCCGGGCATTATCCCGTGGGTGTGCTTCGCATTCCATTCCGCCATGAAGGCGCCCATGTCGGGCTTGGACATCGTTCTGTTTCCTTAAAAGACTGGGACGAGGGGAGGAACCGGGGCCATGGGCGGGCGCGGAGTCTTCCCCCTCGTCAGAATATACGCGATCCACATCGCCGCCGCGGCGACGAAACCCAATTCCTCGACGGGCATCTGCGGATCCTTGGGCTCCGACGAGTCGCAGTCGCAGTTCCCGGGCTGCAACGTCACGAGCTTGCCTTTGCCGCCGATCTGCTTGTATGCGTTTTCCTGCTCCTCGCTGAGCGAGTCGGGCGGGAACTTCATCTCGACGATCTGCTTGATGTTGTCCTGCGTCGGAGGCTTGGTAGGGTCTTTCACGATCACCACGTCGGGCCGGCGGATCAGGCCCGTCCCGCGCGTGTAGGTGGGAGGGTGCTCCGGCTTTGAGCCCCAGTGCTTGCGGATCCACGCCGGCAGGTAGTCGTGTCCCTTCGTGTCCGCGCCGCTGTCCATAATCGGGGCGGGAGGCCGCTGCGTCATGTCATAGTTGATCTCTTGCTTATACGGGCTTTTGTGCGAAAGCAATTTGTCGAGGCCCTTGAAGTTTTCGGCCACGCAGGCTTGTTTGAGCTGCTTCCCGTCCGCCCCGACGTTGGGGGCCTTGTCGCACTTGCACATCGCAGCGCACAGGATCTTCTTGTCGTCCGGATCGATCTTCGGCTCGTTGATGCGGACGACGGTGGTCGTGCCTCTCGGCGACATGCCGCCGGTGGCGAGCGGAGGAAGGTCGCTCATGCGGTCTTTTCCTCGGCCAGGTCGAAGGCCAGCGCCTCTGCCGCGTCGCGCTCGACCCACTGCGTGAAGCCCTCGGGGTCGGTCGTTCCGGTCAGGTATTGTCCGCTCGTGGAGCGGACGCGGACGGCCTTCCCGGCGATGGGTTCGCCCGTGTCGACGCTCACCAGTTGAAAGCGGCCTTGAAAGCGCTCCGCGTCGGATTCATGAGGCTCGTCTTGATAGGCCGCGGCCAAGCCGGATCCGACCGACCCGAAGCCGTTGGCCGCGCCGCCGCCCGCGTCGCCTTCGTCCGCGCCGGGCGCGGCGCCGGAGGAGGGCTTCGTCAGCGTTCGAATTTGGCTCGATATCAGCGTCGCGCCGCAGGCGGTTTTGCAGCCATGGTAGGCGACGGGCGCGCCGTCGACGATATTGGACTGGTCCCCTTCGGCGATGGGAAACACGCCCTTGCACTTGGGGCACGAGACCATGTCGCCGACTCGGGCGATCGGCTTGCCGTCGCAGTCCGAGAAGGGGGAGCCTGCCAGCACCGCGCCACCATGGCTGGTCTTGTCGCCTTGCACGATGAACGGCTGCATTGGCGTTCCTTTTTGTTAATGTTGCCTAAATAATGATTGGCGTGCTGAAATCTGTCAATGGATCAGTTTGCGAAATATCAAAGAAAGTCCATGTAGTGCACCGAGCCCGGCGCGTGGATCGGCAGGAAGAGAAAGCCCGCGGTCTAGGCGCGCTTGAAATCATGCGCAGCCGGCCGAAATTTCGGCCGGCTAGCGACACCAGTTCAGAGTGGCGCGTGTTCGCGCAAGTCTCACGAAACCTGGGGCTTGGCCGCTGGAGGTGTCGCGACGCTACCCGATGCGTTCGCTTTGCATTGGCCGGCCATCTCCATGGCGCGCGCGAGATGCTCGGCCAATGATCCATTGAGAGCGATGTGCTGGGTCAGCACGTCTTGCTTTTCGGCGCCGGTGAGCGCCCCGTTGAAGTCCAACCAGGCCAGCAGATGCGGAGTCGTCTGGGTCAGGTCATGGCCGGAGTCCCTGGCTAGCTTCGCGGCTTTCAGATCGTCGGTGATCACCGCTTGGCGAATTCGCATAGCGAAGGCGATCGACGAGAGCTCGCCTTTCCCCAATTTTTTCCGCTGCTCCAAGGCGCTGACGACGCTCAGGTCCTCCATGGAGCACGAATGGCTCGGGAAGCCGCCGAGAGCCTGCTCGATGCCGAGGCGTTTTTGCAGTTCGGTATCGGATGGATTGGGCTTGGAACGCGGCTTGACCAGCAATTCATAGCGCACCACGTCTGTGATGCAGAACGAGCATCCAGCCTTCTTCGCTGCGGCGTGCAGAGTCGCGGACGAGAGGATGTTCCAGACGGAGCAGGTATCGGCGACATTCACCAAATGGAACTGCGCGGGGTTAATGGCCATGGAGCTTATGTCCGTAAAGGGCCGCCACTTCATTGAGTTCGCTCGGGCTGCGCAGCAGGGCTTCGGCCAGGCGGCCGGCGCTGATGAAGCCTTGCCGATGGGCCTCGAAGCAAAGCGCGACATAATGATTCGACAGGCCTTGTTCAAGCAGCGCCACCTTGTTGGCCTTTTGCGCGGCGCTTAGCGAGCGGGGAATTTCGGGGTCGATCTTGTCGGCGGCCGAGACTCGCAAAGCCCGGATGCGTTTGCTGAGCGCGGCGTCCGCGAGGCCTGCTTTTAGGAGCGCGATGCCCAAGGCGTCGCAACTCACTCGAAATTCATTGGCCCAGCGCTTGGCGTCGTCATCGCTCCAACCCTTGGGTGGCGGAAGTTGGCGCAGTTGGCCCGGGGGCATCAAGTAGGCCGATGCGAATGCGTTGGCCCGCCTTTCAAGGGGCGTGCTGGTCTCGGTCCGCAGGGAGACCCGGGCGAGAGCGTCGGCGTCGAATAGCGCATGGGCGAGTTCATGGGCCGCGCTGAACCGTTGGCGATAGATGTCCTCGCTCGCGTTCACGAGGATGCACTTGCCTGCGGTCGGGTGGACGATGAAAAGCCCGGAGATGTCGGAGTCGCCAAGCCGCCGCCGAAACACATGGATGCCCAATCGGCGGCAATCGCCAAACACGTCGCGCGTGAGGTCGTTCTCTTTATATCCCAGCTTTTCCCTCACGGCCTGGGCCGCCTTGATGATTTGCGGACTCCCGAGGGCAAGGGGCGCCGGCTGGAACGGAGCGGCGGTCCGCCCCAAGTCATTGCTCAGTTCGCTTTCAGTTTCGCAAAGGTAGAGGAAATCGCGTATGGCCCGCCGGTCTTCCTTGCTGAAATCATCGCCCTTGGCCCGATACAGGATCTGGGTGGGCGGCGCATTGGGGGGCTGCTCGTCCGTGAGGAATATCTTGTAGTCGCAGAGGAAGTGTCCGCTGAGGATCAAGATTTCATCGCCCGTGGGCTCGATGGCGCCTGCTTCGATTCCATTGACGCGGTCGACGGCGATGCCGACGGCGCTTCCCAACTGGTCGGGGGATTCGCGGAGCTCTTTGCGCTGGGCTGCGATCTTGGCGCCAAGAATATTCAGGTTAAGAGGCATGGATGCGTTCTGCGATGCTTGTAAATGGGACGAATTTTCGTGGTTCCCAGCGAAGGAAAATCACCCCTCGGCTCAGGCGCCCGGGCGGGAGGACAAATCTGGCTTCCCTTCGCATTCCATAAATTGTTGACAAATAGTAATTCAATTTGTCCCAGCAAGTTCTTCTTTCGACGCGATGGCGCCGTATTGTTGCAGCGGGACGACGCTTGGGAAAATGACGGTTGTTCCGAGAGCGCAAATTCGCCGAGTCCACAACGATCGCGCGGAAACTCGGATTGATGCGGTTGGCATAAATGGGGGCGCTAATATCGTCCGGCGCTGCTCTTATGGCCGATTGGCCTTCACTTGTTCGCGTTCCAGGACGTAGCGGCAAAAATTCCGTAGCGATTCCATGAGATAGAGCCTCTCCGGCGGCGGCAGGCTCTCCAACAATCCTGCCAACTCCGCGCCCTGGTCTGTGGGGCGGTGGCTCGCCTGCAGGAGCAATTGGTCCGCGCGACAGGAAAACATCTCAGCTAGGACGATCAGCCGTTCTGCCGTCACCGAGCCCACGCCGCGCTCCATCCGCGAGACAGCCTCCGGGCCGATCCCAAGTTTCTCCGCGACCGTTTCCTGGGTCATGCCGGCCTGCTGCCGCATGCGGCCGATTGAATCGCCCACGGCCTTCCGAATTTCGATCAGCCGGTCGGCCTCGCTTCCATCTTGCTTGAAATAGTAATTAGTCATCGGCTCTCCATTCGACCTGAATGGTGGCGACTCGCCTCAAAAGATTGAAGGACTTATAAGGTTGAGTGTCAACCAAATTAGTTTAGTATTCGTTATTGCTGAACGCGGCTTTTCGCGTTGAGCTCAACGAAAAGGGGAAGACATGTGGTTCATAGGATTAATTTTGGGCATTTGGGCCATGTTGGCGACATTCGGCGTCATGGATGCGAAGGGCTTCATGGACACGGTCGGGATGGCGATGCTTGCCTATGGTCCGATCGCATTCTTTGCCTGGTATCGCGTCAATCGGGCCATGGCCGGCGAGAAGCTGCGCAAGGACATGCTCGCCGCGTTCGGCGTGGTGGAGGGGGCAGGATTTGATCATTTTGAAGACGGCACCGGCATAGCGATCAACCCCAAGGCGAAGATGGTCGCGATCATGGCTCGCGGCGGATACCAAGCCTACGAGTATTCCCAAGTGCGGTCGTGGGTTGTGCAGGAGGAGCGGGCCGGCGCGGGCGTCGTCGGCTTCGGTCTGGCAGGGGCCACGACCGCGGCGGCGCACAACGTCCGCATGGCGCGCGAGGCGGCGGCGAACACCGGGCTTTTCTTGGTGGTGAAGGACCTCGACAACCCGGAGTGGCGCGTCGCGATGAGCGACAAGAAGACGCGGGCTCGATGGATGGAATTGCTGCGCCAGGAAATCAACGAGGGTGGCGTCGCCGCCTGAGAACCGAAACCAAAAGGACGAAAATGAAAATCAACAAACTGATATCGGCAATCGCGGCATTGGCTTCGACCCTAGCATTGACCGCATGCGGGGAGGCGGCGCCGAGCGACGGTGACGTGCGCGAGGCGATGGCCAAGCAAATTGAAGAGATTAGCGGCACGGCCGGCGTCGAGAGCCAAAGGGAGGAGCTCGCGAAGATCAAGGTCGGCAAATGCGTCGCGGCGGATCTCGGCGGATTCAAATGCGAGTTCTCGGCAGGAGGCGGAACACAGACCGGCCGGTTCAAGAAAGGCGACAAGGGCTGGGAGCTCGTCGGCGTTGGGAGCTGATCGCTTGTTGGAAACGAACGATCCTATCCACGCTGGCGCCCGCCGCTCCCGGACTTGCGCGGTTTATGCTCTACGAATCCGTGCTCGCTGGACTAGGCCCGAACGCGCGGGCGGCGAAGGCTGATGTCGGCCGGCGATTCTTGGCCGATCGAACGCGCGGCGTCATGGCGGCCGTCGCGTGGCAGGGCGGAGACGAACAAGCGAAAGGCCGGCGGACGCGGCGACTTTGATGGGCCAGCGTGTCGGGCTGCATTCACCATTTGTGAGTATTCCGTTCGCATCAGCCTAGTCCATGGGAGCGTCGTTTTTCATGATGCCCTGCCGGGTTCCAGAGATGGGGCTTGGCCACGAAAGCTGACAAGCCGGAGGGGTGTGCATGCGTAGAATAAATGGATGGAAAATAGGGCCGGTCGTGGCGGCCTGTTCGGACCGACTCGATGAGGATACGATGCGCGCCCGCGACGAATTGGTCGACGCGATCGACGACGACGATATCGTCCGCACCAAGGTGCTTTGGCGGCGCATCAAGTCGCGCGGCATCGATCCGTTCGAGTTGGAGTTGATCATCGACCGCGACGAGTTTGAATTCGACGGACATCCATGCGACTGGGCCCTTGATCGCGGGGCTTGGATCGTGTTGGCCCACCTATTGCGGGTGGGGCTGCGGAAGGGGCATCCCAACGCGGAAGAGATATTCGGGGCGGTCGCGAATGGCATCGACTGCTATCCTGATTCGCCCGAATTGGTCGAGCGATGGACCTCGACGATGCAAGACGTAGTGAGGCCGACGACCCTTCGCCAAGCCCACATGCTAATGAACGACACGAGGCAATGGGAACTCGGCCCCGTCGCGAAGGCGGCTTGGACCGCAGTGGCGACGAAGTTCATAGCGGACCATGAGAAGATCGAGTTGGCGGTCGTAACGGGCAAACCGGGAGGCGGCCAGAAGCGACGAGCTGGGCCAGTGAGGCTGTAAGGCGGCGACGAGGCTGGGGAACGGCCAGTGGCGAAGACGAGCATCGTGGGCAGCCATGATGCTCATTTTTTTGAGGATACACCCGACGCATTGGAATGCGGTGCAAATGCGGCGCTCCGAATTTCAGCGCTAGCAACGGTCGAGATAGCGCGCGAAACAGAAATTTCTCGCCGACTCTCGAACGACTTCATTGAGACCAATCACGTCCTTATCGGTGAGAGTCGTTGTATCAGAACCCCTGACCAAATATAAGGTCGGACTGACCGGGATGAGCACGGTGCGCGAAAAATCGTCGGAGACCAAGAATTCTCGCTTTTCTGAAATCAGAAGGCCCCAGTTGTCCGTCCGCCTCTCCGCGGCTTGTAACGTGCGCGCAATGAACATGTCCTTGACTAGCCGATCAGCGCCATCTCCGCTAGGTCGCAGGAAAATTCCCTGGCTTTCGTAGAATTTCGCTTCGCTGTTGCTGAGCGGGGGCCGTTCTTCGATTTCCATGATCGGGGCCGATGGCGGGATGGGAACATGCCTTGCGATGCTTCGAGCAAGCAGCAAAGCATAGAATCGATTTGCGATCCGCATATGTTCACTGGTCAGCACCCGACTTGCCGAGAATTCTTTCGCCGCGATTTGAAAGGCGGTTTCAGTGGGACGGGCGCCCTCTTCAATATGCTGAGTCCAGGCGCGCTTCGTTACAAAGTTCGCGTCGCCGAGACCGGTTCGGAATCTTCGATCATGAGAGAAGAGTTTGATCTCTACGCAATTATCAAGTGGATCGAGAAATCTCTCGATTGATTTGTTGGGCAGCACATGCTGCTTTATGGAGAGACGAGGAGGAGTGGCCATAGCGGGCGAGTCACTTTAAATAATCAATCCCGTCAAGTATGCCCCATCGCGTTCCGCCCGACTGATATCAAGCGCAACGGTCGGCAATATGCCCGCGCTGAGCTGATGATTTTTTTGGAGCTCAAAACCTAAGCGTAGCGATACGCGGAGCGGGATGGTCGTCGGTTTGAATTGGATGAAGATCGAGTTGCCATCCTTCGGGCCCGACGCCAGTGCACATCAGATAGAAAGCCGGCATCTCGTCGGCTTTGCAAAATGGGTCCTTCAAGTCAACCGGGGCGAGACGGGCCATGGCGATGGCGCCGTGGGTCGCCGGCCCGTGGACATCGATCGCGGCGACGCGTTCGATGAGCAGGTCGATCGAGGCGCTGCGGTCGTTCAACCTCACTTTGGCTTGCCATTGCGCCTTGGCCAAGAACGACCGCTTCGGAAGGTTTCGCGCCTCCCGGTCCAACCAGTCGCGTATAGGCATGGGGGATTCGCTGGAATCGAAATCGTCGGGATCGTCGCTGGCGGCGGCAGCCGATATGACATCCCGAAGGTCCTTGACGTATTGCCGTATTTCGTCGATCGCCCTTCGCTGTTCCGACGCGTCGCGTTTGGCTTGGGCGGAAAGAATGCGCAAGCCATCAGCGAGCGTATCCGCCTCGGATATGGCATTGCTCGCGCGGCTGGCGATCGCGATGGCGATAGCATGGTCGATGGCCGCGGTAGGAGCCAGGGGCTCCGGCAATTCGGCCATCAAGGACAGGAGATCGTTTCGCCGGCTCTTCGAAAGACGGAACGTGACGCCGGGCCTCGTCCAACTCGAATCGATATCAACTTTTGGGTCCATGCACGCGCTCCAAGCAACGGTAGGTCGATCAATGTCGAGAGATGTCGTTCACCGTCCCAAGATGAGCTGGGCGGATCGAGCTGCGATATTTGAGAGGGCTTTCTTGGCATCCCCAAATCCGATGGTTGGACCCAAGCGCAACGCGCCGCGCTGATTGTCGGAACTGGCCGACCCGCCATGATTCTTGCTGATATCGTTTCTTGCGGCCTTGCTGATATCCGTCTGTTTGTCGAAATCAAGCGACGTGCCTTTGGAGCGACTTCGCCGCATGCGGCCGGCGAGGGCGTCGATCGCGGCCTCGCGCGTGGTCGGCTTGGCTGGGCCGTCAGCGTGCGATTCGAGGTCGGCGGCCCCCAACACGCCAAGATTCGAATAGAGCGTGGTCGCGAAGCGCGATCGGCTCGCGGCGACGTAGGTCCATTCGCGATCCGCCATGGAGGGGTTGGCGAGCACGTAGGCCGCGTCGAACGTGCGGCCTTGGCTCTTGTGGTTCGTCAGGCAGTAGGCGTGATCGAAGCGGCCAAATGAAGTCGGAACCCTCGCCACCCTCTCCCCGCGTTCGTTGGCGTCGTCGAGTTCGACCACGAGGACGTGCCCGGAGCCTCGCGCCTCGATGCCGACGATCGCGCCGGCGACGCCGTTGGAGACCCCCAAGGGCTTGTCGTTCATCGTGAAGACGAGTCGATCTCCCGGCGCGAAGCGCCTGATATCAGTGGTGTCGTCCCGATGGACGATCTCCACGTCGAGGCCAAGCGCGTCGTCCACCAAACCCTTTTCGATCAAATTGGCCCGGGCGCGTGAATTGAGCTCGGTCACTTCCGCGCGCGTAGCGGCCACGATCGTTTTTTGGGCCAGCGGCGTCTTGTCGGCCGACCAGTCAGATATCAGCTCCGCGAAGGTCGCGCTGTGGCCCGATATCAGTTTGAGGCGGCCCCGCGCGTCGAGCATGGCCAGGGCGTCCCGGGCCTCGCCGACGGCGAACGACTCCACGGCCTCGCGCATCCATTCGAAGTCGAAGCGGGCCCGCCATTTGCCGAAGGCCCGGCGGAGCTTGTCGTCGGCCGCGCAGAGGGCCTCCAAGGCCGGCAGGCGGACATCCTCGGGCGCCTTGCGCAGCGCGTCGGACTTGGGCTTGGCGAGGCTTCCGCGGCCTTGCAGCCACGCGAGGAGCGGCTCGTAGTCCGTCCGCTGCCGCTGGATGTTGGATATCTCGGCCTTGCCGTGGCGCTCCATCAGCGCGCGGAAGATCCCTCCGGCGTCGATGGGCTGCAATTGCTTCGGGTCGCCCACGCAGACGAGCTTCGCGCCGGCCTTGGTCGCCTCGTCTTGGAGCAGGCCGAATTCGCGGGAGCCGACCATGCCCGCCTCGTCGAGCACCAGGATCGATTTGGGTTTGAGCTTGGCCCGGCCGGATTGAAGCGAAAGAAGCAGGCTGGCGATGGTGCGCGAGGGGATGCCGGTCTCGCGGGCCAAGTTCTGGCTCGCCGCGGCCGACTGGCAGCACCCGACGACTTCGAAGCCGGCCGCCTTGTAGGCGTCGCTCATGGCTTTGAGCATGGTCGTCTTGCCCGTCCCGGCCCACCCCTCGACGAACGCGTGCGTTCCGGTCTCGCTGGCCACGTGGAGGGCGGCCGCCCGCTGCTGGCCCAGGCATACCGGGACGCCGAGCTTGGCCCGCAAGTCGAGCTCCAAGCGGTCGAATTCCCGGTCGACGAGCGACCGGTCGACGCGGTGGACCCTGCTGGCCGCTCCGGCGGCCACGGCGGCGCTGATCGACGCCTCCAAATCCTTCGTCGCCCGGGAGGTGAAGATGCGGGTGAGGTGTTCGGTCTGGCCGAGGGCGACGACGTTCTCGCTGGCCATGAAGCGGTCGAGATCGGCCAGGCACTCGGTGGCGTCCCATCGGCCCATCGCCTTCTGGCAGATCAGGGCGAGCGCCTCTTGGGCCGTGGCGCACGACTGCTTCTCCATGAGCTGTTCGAGAATCTCGCCATGGTCGACGGCGAAAGGCTCGGCCGCCGCGTCGAGCGCGGGGCCTCCGCGCATCGCCGCGACGCTCTCGGGCGTGATGCCGAGGTCCGACGCCATCTTTTGAAAATTGCCCAGGAGCTCGGGCAGGCTGGGCTCGGCCTTCGCGGAGCGCGTGTTGAGCGAGGCGATGTCCCGCGCGGCCTCGCCGTCGATGTCGAGCATGCCGCACTCGCGCAGGTATTTCTCGATCTGGCGGCTGCGCGTCGAGAGGGCCTTGCGCTGCGTCTCGTCGATTCCGCGGAGGGTGAAGTAGGGGCCCGCCGGCTCGACGCCGAAGCCGAGTCCGCGCAGCCTGCTGGCGAGCTCGACGCGGAAGAGGATGCCGGTGGCCATCTTGCGCTCAAACTGGGCCCGATGTTCCAGGGCGCTCCATTCGTCCAATTCGGCGCGCTTGCCGAGATTGAAGAAAAAGCCGTGGACATGGAGCTGGGGCTCGCCCGCCCGGCTGGCAAAATGAGTGTAGCAGGCGGCGACGGCCGCCCGCGCGATCTGCTTGATCCGGCCCCCGTCGCCATGCCGGGTGATGGCGTGGGACTCGGCGTAGGCGAGGGCGGCCTTGGCGGCTTCCTGCACGCATTCGACGACGGCGTCGCGGGTAGGACCGTCGGCTCCAGCGAACACCGCGGAGACATCCTTGGGGGCCGAGAAGGTCATGTCCAACCCCATCACGTGGTCGGCGCCCGCCCCCTTGGCCAGCGGCGCGCCCGTCCGGGGATGGAATCCCTTCGCGAGGCGCTCCACATGCTCGGCCTCGGCGATGCCGTCCAAGCCGAGGAGCGCCGCCCCTTTGCAAGCCCAGAACGGCGCCGGGCCGCCCGCGTCGTCCTTGCCCCGGGCGTAGTCGTCGAAGTCGCCCCGCTGCTTGGTCGACGAGCTCGGGCCGCCCAGGTAGTGCAGGTAGCCCTTGCCGCCATGGCCCTTCTTGGCTTGGTTGGAGGCGGAGTTGATCTTCGTGATGGAGAGCATCGCGCCCCTCAGCCGGCGCCGAACAGGGCGTCGAACTCCATTGCCGCGGCGAGGGCGCCATGCGGGACATGGGCATTCGTCGGCGCCAGCGCCAAGTCGAACGCCCGGCCGACGAAGGCCTCGAACGTCTCGCCGTTTTCCGTGGCGGCCTTGTCGATCGCGGCGGCCCTATGGGCAAATGCGTCCACGAGCGGCATCGCATACTCCCTGGCGAACGCGGCTCGGCTCAGGCCCGCGGCCTCGCTGGCCGCGTCCAGCCTCGCCATGTCGCCCTTGTTGAGGCGCAGGAGGACGATGTCGCGCTCCGCCTTGGACTTCGAATGGCCCGCGCTGTCGCGGCCGCGCTTGTCTCCGACGATCGCCGCGGCGCTTGTCAAATGAACTTCCATGCGATGAGCCCTCCCCATCCATAGGCCGGAGGGGAGGGCTCGATGCGCAATTTTCGCGGTGGCTACGTCAACTCATGAAATCACCAAGCTCGTTGTCCCGGAATGTCAGATACCCTTCGAATACTTTGTAGTTCTTGTGGCCGGTAATCTTCATTAACCGGGGCACGGGATAGGGGGTCGGATGGGAGACGAACCGAGAGATGGCTTCATGCCTTAGATCATGGAAGACGAAGTCGATGACCCCACTTCTTTCGGTAGCCTTGTGAAAAAATTTTGAAACGTATTCGGGAGATGGTAGGTGTCCGAAGATTTTGGAAGTCTCCGGAACTCGCATGCCGCGCAGACGCAGCAGGATACGGCGCGCTCGGTTAGAGAGCGGGACGTCGCGCTTGTAGTCGCACTTGGTATGAATTCCTGGAATGCTCCATGTCTTGCGCGGCAATGAAATTTCGGACCAGTCGGCGAGCACCAATTCTTGAAGTCGTGCGGCAGTTTCCAGCGCCAAGCGCACTAGCAAGATGTATTGGCGGCGGCGTTGAATATTCATTTTCTTGCTTTTCCGAATGGCCATCCCAATCAAATATCCCTCGCCCCGCTCCAAGCGGCGGGTCCGCCCTGAATCCCAGCCTCTGGGAAGCGTTTTCTTGTCCAAGGCGAACTCAGGTGTAGGGAGTCGCAGTTGCTTGGCTCGCCATTTTAGGACGACGCCTATGAGCGTTAGATGTTTGACGATGGTCGACACAGCAAAGGGACGGCCTCTGGTGTTTCTTGTCCGACGTGTCTTTTCCAGATGTTCTTGGATCCAATCCTCGTTAAGTTCTCCAATGGTCACCGAGCCCACATGCCCTTTGAGGGACGCCAGCATGGGACGATGACTCTTGATGCAGCGTTTGCTCGCGGCGAAAAGCTTGAAGGTCGTCACGAGCTTTTCGTCCATCCAGTCTCCGCTGGGGGGCAGGGTGGCCAGTGGATTGCCATGGGCGGAACCGATGGCAGCCAAGGCCTTCTCGGTTCGGTCGGCAAAGTCCCGGGCCTCTTCGAACGTGGGCTTGGTGGCGGTGACGGCTTTTTCATTTTTCATCCTGACGATAGCTTGCCAGGTCACGACGCCTTTTTTACTAATGCGTTTGCTGATTGATTTCATGTGTTCTCCTAGTTTATTTCGTGAGCCCTGCCTTCTACATGCTGACGGGCTGGAGCGGTCGCATATTTATCACGCGCTGCAAATGGAGCCGAAGCAGTGCAGCATGCTGCGCCCTAGAAAAACAATTGCGGAAAAACTAAACGAAATCAATGGGTTGCGTTTGCCTTGAGCACGATCGCATTACATGGCCTTGGCCCATTCGACCAAAGGGTGCAGCGTTCCGCGATAACGACAAGCACGAATGTGCGCACACACTTTTTATTGTTATGTATCGTTTCAAGAGTTTTTTGTCCGTCTTTCCGCGCAAATTGGCAAGTCCGGCCATTCCGGAGCGCAGCGCGCGCAGCGCGATTTTTTTCGCTCGAACTGGAGGAGATGGACGAGCGGCGCGTTGGTTGTCGCCTTTTAGCCACGGGTTCGCCGGAATCGCTACTTGATCGTCCATATGTCTAACGGTTCAACCACTGCTCTTCTTGGACGGATTTCGTCGAGTTCTTCTTTGCTAGCGGCCTTCAAGTAGGAACGTCAAATCAACCCAAGGAGACACCATGGATCCTCTCGACCGCCGCGAGACTGGCGCCCCCGCGTTTCCAACCCTGCCGCACGAAGGGCCCATCTCGCTGGACGCCAAGGATTCGGCTCGCGCCATGCTTCGGAGTTGTTGTGGAGACTCGTCGGCATTCGTCCGGGTCGGCGCGATCGCCAAGATGCTGGGCATGTCGTCCACGTCGATCCACTCGCAAATACGCCAAAGCCGATTCCCGATCCCGCATCGCCGCGTCGGGCATTCCGTCCTCGTCAAGTTCGAGGATCTCGTCGAATGGTATTGCGCGGAGCCGGCGAGCCCCCCGGATCCACGCCCGGCTCAGGAAACGCTCCTTGCGGCAACCAGGCAGGCCGATGTCGAGTCGCCGATCGCCGATTGCGCCTTGGACGACATGCCGCTGTTCGAGACGCCCTCGGAACGATCCGACCGCATCAAGAGAAGCGTGCTGGCCTCGATGGCGCGGCAGAAGCGCATCGACCTGGCCGCGGGGGGCGTCGCCGCGAAGCCGGAGTCCCACGGCGAGACGGCCAAGGAGCGTGCGGCGCGGATCCACCGAGAGGCCGTCGAAGCGTCGAAGCGTCCCAAGAAGACGCCAAGGCCTTGACGTCCAACTCGGTCAGGATCTTGGGTGGACAGGCCGAACGTCGGAGATCGAACGCCGCCCGACAAAGCCGGGCGATCTGGGATGGGGCGATGGATCAGGCGGGGAGCAGGCCGCCTATCCGTAGCATATCGCGGGGAGAGTCATGCGCCATTGCGTTCGTCGTCCGTCCATGAGAAGCAATTACAAATTGCGGTGGGCGCGCTTGTCGGTCGTGTGAAAAAAGGAGATGGATATGAATGTCGTGAACGAATGTCCTAGTCGCGTCTATCCAGTCTATTGCGGCGAGGGCGAAGGCGCGGTGGCGCTTGCCCGTCCCGGGTGGACCGTCAAACTGCGCAATGTCCGAGTCAAGCGGCTTGCCCCGGGCGGCTCGGATTGGTTGGTCGAGGCGCTCCCCGACGATTTCAACGAGTCGGAATGGGAAAGCGCCGTGTTCGATAGCGACGCCTCATCCGCGCGCGTCCATTTGCCTGATTCAGTCAGGCTCACCCAGCGGACTGGGCGGATCGCGGAGATTGATCGCCGCTCGGATTCGCATCCCTGACCAAAGCCTCGGACGGCCCGCGTGGAGCTATAGGCCCAGCTTCGAGTCCTTGCGTGGCCCCGCCTTCACCGTAGGGACAAAGTCGTTCAGCGCCAAGAGTTCGGCATTGGCATCGTTGGCATCGAACGCCTCCGTTTCGCCGCCGATGGAAACGACATACCAATAATTGTTCTCGGCGTCTTTGACCAAGGTCGCGGCCTTAACGCCATTGGGAATCGAGTTTTTCAAGAAGCTGGCTAAGTTCGCATTGACGGCGCCAGCAGGAGGCAAGTATCGGATCGCCACGATAGCCGACAGCCTCGCGCGATTGTGAGGATTGTCGGGGGCGTGGTGCTGGTGGCCGCTCCTTGTGAAAATGACGAAATATTCGGTGCCGTCGGTGAGCAGCACTGCCAGCGCCCCGACGATGTCGCCCACGAGCAATTCGCCGGTGTCGCCGGCGGGATCCAAATTCAAGCGTTCCTCGGGAGCGGGGCGGCCCGCCTCCGTTCCTTCCGCATTCGGTTCTTGGGACGACGGCTGTTCGATTGGGTCCATGGTTTGCGCTTTCCGAGAATGTTTCGCGGAAGGGTAGCACACGGCGGGGCGGCGGGCCGTGATCGACGCCTAGCCGCTCGGCATGCCTCAGCGCGGGACCGGGCAAATCCAGGTGAAAACTGTTCCGACCTGGACCCCGGCGGCTATCCATAGCTGGCGAAAAAAACCGGGCGTCGGCCCGGCCTGGATTTGCCCCCCGTCGGGAGTAGATCAATCTCGATGGGATCGGCCGACGACGACGCCGTAGACGACAAAATTCGACGGAGCTCCGATCTCTCGCTCGCCAGCCTGGCCGTCCACGGGTTCGAGCGCAATTCTTCCATCGCCGAGCAAGGCCAACCGCCGGAGGACTTGGCCGTCGCCTTCGACATGCGCGAGGACCAAGTCGCCGTCGCGGGGACCGCTCGACGTGTCGAGCATGACGACCTCGTCGTCCTCCGCCCAGTCGACGCCAGCCTCGAAACGTCGGGCCGTGGCCATCGCGATGGACCCACGATGGCGATCGTCGAAGGTCTTGGCGGCCGCGAGCATCTTCGACGCGGAGACCTGGTCGAAGCGGGAGGCCGGCTTTCCCGAGGATGCGAAAGATGCCGCCGAGTCCATCAGGAAGTCGCGTCGCAGGGCGGCGCCCGCGCCTGCGCGCTTGTCTTCCACGATCTCGCTGAACTCGGCGCGAACCTTCTTTTCCATGCGGCCGAAAGCCTTGGCGACGCCGGCCGGAGTCTTGCCCCGCGAGACGATGTCCGCCTCGACCTGCTCCGGCGTCATGTCCAGCAGCTCGTGGATCGGGCTGGCGAACGACTTGGACTTCTCGCGCGTCGGTTCGGCGCGCGCGCTGGCCCCGCGCTTGCTGCCATCAATTCTGTTCGCCATGGCGACCTCCATTGTTGTCGATTGAGTCTCGCTAAAACGGGCTGCCGGATCAATACCCGGGATGCCGGTCCGCCCAGATCTTGAGGCGGTTCATCACCCGCTGGCGGGCCGCGGCGAAATCCTTGGCGTCGAGGTTGAAAGCCACGCGCATGTCCTTGGGGGATATTTCGGCGACCATGCCGTTGAGCACGCGGATGCCGTCGAAATCGTCCGCCAGCAAATTCCGGACGAAGTCGAAGGCCGCTTCGCTGAGCCGCTGCCGCTCGCGACGGAGCGCGACCTCCTCCGTGGATTCGCACGGCTCGTGGGAGAGGGGCCGGTCGCCGTTCTCCTCGACTTGCAGCACGTCCATCGAGTAGTGCCCGGCCTCGTAGCGGCTGCGCGAGGCGCTCGCGATGCTCTTGACGCAATTCGCCAAAAACACGACGAGGCTCACGTCGCGCGGCCAGTGCCGGCGGCCATCCAGCACCCGGACGACGGCCTCGTGGATGATGTCCATCGAGTCCGAATACTGTGTGCCCTCGGCGCACCGGCTTGCATAGACTTCCAAGCCCATCTTCTCCGTCAGGGTCAATGCCTCGAAAGCATCGAAAAATTCCTTTTGCGTTGTGTATGTCTTCATGAGTCTCCTTGTCGCTTCCACGTCGTTCGTAAAATCGGATGGCGGCATCCGCGCTGAGGGGGGAAACCGCATCCCCTCTATTTGGAATCCTGGCGAGCAACTCGCATCTCACGATTTCGTGCAAGCCAAGCCGACCGGCGGCTCCTTGTTTGCCGCGCGCCGTCGAAAAGCAGCCGGTCGGCGTCGGCTAGCCGCGGCCGCGCATGCGCCGCGTGTCGAGTGGATTCCCAACTGCCGTCCCCCGTCGGCCAATGGAGTGGACACCACCTCGGAGAACGCATGCGGAATACATCTAAACAGGCGCAAAAGCAAAAACAGCAGCCGATTTACGACTGGGGGCAAACGTCGCCGCCGGCCCCTTCGATCCAACGGGTCGAGCCTTGGGGATGGGTGTGCGCGAGCGCGCTGGGGGGCGCAGCCGTCGGGCTGCTCGCGTTGAAGCTTCAATGGCGCCCATTCCCCGGCCTGCCGATGCCGCCAGGAGGCATGGGCGAGCACCTGGCCTACTGGGCCGAGCTGGCGTGCCACTGGGCGTGGCCCCGCGCGTTTCCCAAGGACGCCGCGTTCTATGCCGGCTTCTTCGAGCGGCTCCCGTTCGCGCAGAAGGCGGGCCTCGCGGGCAGGGCGCTCCTTGCCGCCTGCGCCGCGGCCGCGCCGGCGCTCCTCCTGGCCAAGCCGTTCCTCCGGCCGCGCGACGGCCTCATCTTTCTGCGAGGCTCCCGTCGACACGAGGGCTTGGAGGCGACGCGGGCTTTGCGGGAACTGCTGAGAAACAGGGCGTCGCGGCGGCCTGACCACGACATCGCGCCCGGCGTGACCTACCCGTCGGACATGTGGACTCGCCACGTGCTCGTGGTAGGGGGCGTCGGCTCAGGAAAAAGCACGGCGATCAAACCGGTGATCGACAAGATCGTCGCGGCGGGCGAGCAAATGCTGCTATTCGACCCCAAGAGCGAATTCACCGAGGGATTCGGCGCGCCGGCCCTGATCGCGCCTTGGGACGAGCGCAGCTTGGCGTGGGACGTGGCCCGGGACATGCGCAACGTGCTGGACATGCGAAGGTTCGCGGCCACGATGATCAGGGACAGCACCGACCCGATGTGGTCCAACGCGTCGCGGCAGCTCCTGGTCGGCCTGCTGATCCACTTGAAGGCCACCCGCGGTGACGGCTGGGGCTGGCTCGACCTCAAGAGGCTCGTGGCGCTGCCGCAGTCCGAGTTGCTGCCGATCATGAGCGAATGGCATCCGGAGGCCGTCAGGGCGGTCGAGAAGGCCTCGGTGACCACCGCCGGCATCCTGATCAACCTATCGGCCTTCTGCTCGTCGATCTTCGACTTGGCCGAGGCGTGGGGCGCCGTCCCTGCCGATCGCCGGATCAGCTTCGTGGATTGGACGCTGGGCCGGTCGAAGTTCCCCCAAGTCATCCTGCAGGGGCACGGCGCCTATTCGGAGTTGACCAAGAGCTACGTGGAGGGGATCGTCGGCATCGTGTCGGCGATCGTCAACAGCGTGGAAATGAGGGACGATCCATCTCGCAAGATCTGGTTCGTCGCCGACGAATTCGCCCAGATGGGGAAGGTCCCCGTGCGGGCGCTGTTCGAGGTCGGCCGTTCCCGGGGTGTGCGCTGCGTCGTGGCGTGCCAGGATTTGGCCCAGCTCGAAGAGATCTACGGCGCGCCCATGGTCAAGGCGTTGGTCGCGATGTGCGGAACACTCTTGATCGGGCAAATGATGCCCGGAGAGACATCCGACCAGCTCTGCAAGGCGTTCGGCGGCCGCGAGGTCGAGCGGACGAACGTGTCCTCCGCCACGGGCGGCTCAGGTCGGTCCACGACGACCTCCTACAATCGCGAGGAGGTCGCCCTCTACAAGCCGGCCGAGCTGGCGTCCCGCCTTGGCCTGACTCCGGACGGCGACGGCGTGGTCTTGATCCTCTACACCGGGGGAGAGGCCTACGAGTTGTTCTTTCCCCACTACCAAATCCGCGAGGAGCGGGAGGCCCATGTCCCCGCGCCATGGACTCAGGGGATTGGCGGCTCCCGAAGCGAAGCCCTGGACCGCCTCGCCCATGCCCGCGCCGTGGAAGCCGAGAAGGCCAACGCCGCCGATGGGCAGCCGACGCCGGAAGGCGCGGCGCCGGCAAACGTCTCGACGATGCCGGATGGTTTGTCCGTGGGACATTCCTCCTTGGGCTTGCTGGCGATATCAGGCAGCTCGAAGTATCCGTCCGGCGACGAGCAGGGAGTTTCGGATTTTTACAGACTAGTGGGTGTCGCGGAGGGCCGTGGCTCCGGCGAGGATCGCGGCGAGTCGCCTACTCCAGATGACCGAGATGCCCCAGAGGCGATATCAGCGATATCAGCGACATCTGGCGGTTCGAATACTGATATCGCTCGCCTCCCAATAACTGCCGTGGGTGGCGCGTCGCTTGCGGTGCGTGGCGAATTATTGGATTGGCCGCAGGAGGGGATGGCGGAGGACGAGTCCGAGTTCGACCTGGTCGACCACGAAGAGGCCGACATCCTCTCGGAGCTTGGCGAAGGCGATCCGCTTGGGGAAGCCATCTTGGAGTCGGCGATCCACCATGCGGGGCTCGATGCGTTGTCCGCGGTCATGTTAGTCGCCCATGCCGCGGACGCGGTCCTCGATGGCGGGGCTGGTCCGCTCCCACAGCCGCCTGCTTCGCGTGCGTCAGGACGACGATCGCGCGAGTTCAGCGCCACGACGATCGCGGAGCTGTCGCGTCATCGGGTCGAACCAGAGCCACGCAGGGATCGCGGCCGTTCGTAGCGCGACGCGGCGGCAGTCGATGGCATGGTAGCGGAGGACATCTGGATGCTCCTCAGCTTCAGTCCGCGGCGGCCTTCCATGTCCGTTTGGAATTTCGCCGGCCTTTGAATCCGGATTCGGGAACTTGTGAATGTCGGCCCGGACGGCGGCCTTTGGATGTGAAGGTGGAATTTCTTCGACCTCGCGACCAAGGAGAGATGGCATGGGCGACAAACAAGGACGGGATGCTGTGCATGGCAAGGGGGACGGTGAGGCCGGCCCAAGGGGCTCGGTGTCGGTGGGCGGTGGAAACGCGAGGGACAAAGCGAAGGCCTACGACGATTCCTTCGAGCGCGCGATCGACGAGTTCGAGCTCGCCCAGGAGCTCACGGACGAGTTCGAAGATCCGGAAGGTTGGATGGCCGAGAACCCAAACTATTGGAAGGACGGCGCAGCTGCCGAAGGCCGCGCACAGCGCCAGTTGCGGCTGCAAGGCATTTTGGCGCGCCTTGGCGGCATGTGGACGAAAGTGGCGGAAGGCCGAGGTCCATCGCGCCTCGATGGCGTCGCACACGCCACCGAGACGGAGCCTGCCGCTCCCCAGAGGTGTCCCGCTCGACGTGGTCCACGGCCATCCCCGTCGTGGCGCGACGCCGCTTATGCGGCTACGGCGGTCCAGGAGGCCAAGCTTGCATTCTTCACGCGCCGCCTCGCCGAGCTGTGGGAGCGACTGCTAGGCGTCGAACGTGGAATGTCGCGCCTCGAAGAGGCCTCACGGACGAAGGTTTGCGACGCGGCTTGGAGTGCGCTGCTCGATGGGCGGCCGACGCGTTCGAATCAGGGGAACCGAACTTCGGCCGATTCGGCGGATGGGACGCAGGGACGAAGCGACCCGATCGACGAGCCACACGACTTCATGTTCTCAGCGAAGCGAGACGACCCATGCAGCGGAACGAAGCGGCCCGATCGCCCGGTCGACGCCTTCCGTCTCGACGCGGACGGTTGGCATCGACCCCATCGATGCCATGGCGAGAAGCGGACGGATGACTGCTTCGCTGACGAAGAGGGCATGTTTGCCGTCTTCCGTTTCACACACGGGCCGGCGGCGGGCGCGGACGCCCCGGCTACACCGGCAAAGCCGAATGCGGAGCATCGCGACGAGGGCATCTCGCGCTCTCTCAATCCACTTGGCGGGTTGGGAGGTCCTTCGCCGCGTGATGAATCCAAAGGGAACTCGGTGCGAAACCACCGACTGTGACCTAGCATTTTCGTGACGGGGCTGACGTAGGCCGCGCCGATGGCGCGGCCTGTCTCGAAACAAGCGGCCAGGTCAATTCCGACCCGCCGCTAAACGCCACACCTCGGAGCACGTCCCGGCCTCGGCCGTTTCAGCCGCAACTTCTTCGACAACCCATCGGTCCAACAACGCAGGAGGCAAAAAATGCAAAAACAATTCCAGGATAGCGTCGCAAGCGAAGTCAAAATCGACGTGAAATCCCAAGTCGCCAGAACGCTCATCGAAGCCATGGAACGCGGCGAGACGCCTTGGCAGAAGCCGTGGGCGGCCATGTCGATGCGGCCAGTAAATCCAACGACGGACAATGCCTATCGCGGAGTCAATCGAATCCTGTTGGCGCTGTCGGGCCGGCCGGACAATCGATGGCTGACATACCAACAGGCCCAGGCCAAAGGCTGGCAGGTTAGGAAGGGCGAGAAAGGATCGATGATCGTAAAGCTTGTCGAAATCGCGGCGGACGGATCGGGCGCCTTGGAGCCTGAAGCGGTCGATCACGGGGGCAAAGGCGACGAAGCGGCGCATGGCCAAGGCAGGAAGGCGTTCGCGCTGCGCCGCTACACCGTGTTCAATGCCCAGCAAATCGACGGGGTTCCGGAACTTGAGATCCCCTCAGAAATGCTGTTCGATCCAGTCGAGCGGGCCGAGGCGGTCATCGAGGCATTGAAGCAGAAGACGGGGCTGAAAGTAATCCACGGCGGAAATCAAGCATGCTACATTCCCGCGCTCGACGAAGTGCGCTTGCCGAAAAAGCAGGCATTTCATTCCGTCTATGAATATTTCAGCGTGGCGCTGCACGAATGTTCTCACTCGACCATGAAGAAGGAGCGTATGGATCGCTCGGAAGCCTACGGAAAGCGTTGGGGCGACGAAGCCTATGCCATGGAGGAACTCACCGCAGAAATCACGTCGGCGATCCTAGCCTCGGAGACAGGCGTCCCGATGCCCAATGGCCAAGCCCATCTCGACAATCACTGCGGATATCTTCAAAGCTGGATCAAGGTGTTGTCCAAGGACCCCATGGCCATCTTCACCGCGGCGAAAGCCGCCGACAAGATATCGGAATACATGCTGGGCTTGGAGCGGCAGATGGCGTCCAACGAAGTCCACAAGGAATGGGTCGCCGACTACGATCGCCACTGCTAGAGAGCTAGCATTCGAGCTGGCATTCCGCAAGCCGATAGATTACTCGCCGCCCGCTTCATCCGATCCTGAGAGGTGATCGTGAAAGTTATAGCGGATCGAATTTTCAATGTCAGTGACGTTCCATCGAACTGCGGGAATTACAGCGTGAACCAAGCTAACATCAAAACTGGCCTTTAGCGCCTCAGCCCGTGAGATTTTGTTTGGAGAATGTGGAACGGTCTTGTCATCGAAAAGCTCTCTCAGTTTGTCTTTGATTTTTTGCTGATCGCTCTCGTTCCGAACCACCACTGCCATATCAACACCGCACGGTGGTTTTATTTCTTCTGGATTTTTTTCAGTTTCATTATCCGGGTCTAGTTTGAGGAAAATTCCAAAAATGCTTTTTTCATGTGCCTTTACCAGAGTCGCTATCGCTTGAGAAAATTTCCCATCGGTGAGGGCACCGCCAAGTTCATCTGAAAGTTCGAGGCGCGTGTAACCCCGTGCCAGCCAGCGGACGAATATATCCTTGTAGCGAGAATCAGCGTCGGCACCAAATTCGTCCTTTAACGCAAGCTGAGGACAAAGACTAGCCAAGTTGGCGCGTGTCCCCCAGTGCCGTTGTTGGCAATCGCATACTATCCAAAGTCCTTCCTTGCCATCGCTCGCCATCACTTCCAGCAAACGTGGATTGCGTCCGCCGCGGAGCATTGCGTCTCGTTTCGTCTCTTCGACCGCGCTGGCTGCTATCCATTCCACCTTGGGAATTTTTTCAAAATTGCCATTGTAGAGATTGCAGGTTTGACTGGCGACTACCCAGTAGGTTGGACCATGCGGCAGCGATGGCTCGACCGCGGCCAACTCGGTCGCTACCACGACCGATCCTTGCCACCACCCTGCTGAGCGAATCCTCTTGACGCGATCAGCGTCGGATTCAGAGGCTTCGATAGATGTCGTCAGTGTGGGTGTTTGCGATTGCATTGGTTGTTGGCTTGGCTGCGAGCTGGCTCGCATAGGTGGACATAGACCTGCGCAGCGCGACTAACGCCGACAGAGCTTCTCTCTGAAGCCGGATTGGATCACCTGATTTTAGAATCTCAAACAGCGAAACTCCACCATCAGGAGCTGATTCCCAGAACTGGCGCAAGTAGGGGCGACTCTCAGCCGCCAGGTGCTCTTCGATTAGATTGCGCACAGTTCTGATATAAGCGGCTTTTGGCGTTTTCGTCCCATCGAGCCAATCATATACCGCCCTGCGCGTAACGCCGAAAAGTGCAGCGAGCTCGGCCATTCCAAGTTCGAGGGTGCTACGAAGCCATTGCGTATCCTGCGCCGTATCGAAAGCCGTTGCCTCGTGAGGGCTCTTTTCCTTGGCAGGTGCCTTTTCGCGAACCCATTCATTCCCAATGGGGGACCCCCGCAATATCTCCTCCACACCGACAATGATGTATTGCAGGTTCTCCAACGACTGTGAAGGCGAAGTCGAATGTCGGTTTATCGCAGGGCCAAGCCCGAGCTCAAGGCTTAAATTTGGCGAAGTCGCGGAGGCCTCCGCAGTGCGCATCCTCCGCCATGACACCTCGTGCTCGCGACGAGCTTCCAATGTTTCAGCCATTATGCTTCTCCTGTCCAAACCTTAAAGGCGTGCTCAGTGCAAACCGAGCGGAAAAATTCATTCGAGTGTGCATGGAGCGCACTTAGTTTGTCTACTACTTGATAAGCGTCCATTCGGATTGGCGAAGAGCTTGTCCAGATCGAATCCGAATCTAATATCCCAGAGCCGGGCTCCAGTGGCGTCAGGGCAGGTCCAGTTGCGGAAAAATCGCATGTCATAAGGAATAGCGGCACTAAGTCGTCAGGCACTGAAACATATTGTTCTCCTGACCAAAAACGAGCTTGAAGCACTCCGGTTTGGGTGCGATAGACCGTCTGGGAAAGGCCACTCAACGGTGCAAAAGCAGTATTGACTACTTTCTTTGGCACGTATTCTGATGGCAAATAGTCCAAAAGGGATTCATCTGGCCGAGGCTCGATTTTGTCCAGATAGCGGATACCAATCGCTCCAACATCAAATTGCCTGGCGTGGCGCTCAACCGCCTCAATCACAAATCGAACCACCTCTGCAAAGTCATCAAAGCGAGTGTAACGTGTAGCGTGAACTACAATTTGATCCTGCGAGATTTGACAACCAATTTGCCGATCGGCTGCATGGAAGGCCCACGCAACTGGCACTGCTCCCTCGGGGATATTTCCGCCCATGCTGCCGATCAAAACTTTATTCACTAGGGGAAATCTATCCCGAAGGGAATCTTGTATGTCAGCTATTTTCCCAGGCAGCAACATCCATGCTTGAAATCGCAAGGATGCTAGGACATAAAACAATGGTTGTTTAGGTAAGATACCTTTCCGATTAATCACAGGGGCGCTCGCTGGTGCGTTAACTATACACTCACTATACAGTAGCAATATGGGTTTGCAAGCGCTCCTTTGAAGAGGCCGAAACGCCGCAGGAGTTGGGAGTTGTTGTTGTGTATGGGACCCGGAAATTCATGTCGAAGGCACAATCTTGTGCTCGGTCCATCCCCGTCTTGGACCTCGTATTGAAGCGGCTCTGCGAACCACGCCCCCTATGTGGTTACGGAGTCGAAAGTGATTTTTTTGGCATGCATTCCCGAGTTCTCCGCCGCATTCTAAACTCACATACCTTCGCGGATGACAATTTGCTATGGCGCCGAAGATTCCGCGCCCGCCGACAAACGCTTTTGCCGTTTCGACGCGGCGGCACGCCCGCGGCGCTCCGCGCGGTTTCCAATGGTGGGGTTCGCGGCGGCAGCCGCGGTTGTTGGCCCGTGGGCGCCGGGATGCCGGCGCGGCGCCCACGAGGCGTCGCCTATTGTTTTTAATCTATAACCCCTATAGGGCAGAGGGCCAGCGTCGCCTTCGAGCACGAAACTCGCCGCCTTCGAGCACGAAGTTTTGGAGGCCCCGTCGCCTTCGGGCACGAAGTTCGCGGCCTCCAAGCACGAAGTTCGCCGCCTTCGAGCACGAAGTCTGGCCGGCTTCGCGACGCGTCGCTTTTCGCCTCGCGCGCCGACGGCCCGGGCGATGCCGGCGGCCCGGCTTTTCGGCGTCGCCGACGACGTTTCGCGAAAGTGGGTTTCATAGTGCAGCCGTCGTGTTCGAGCACGAAGTTTTGAAAATTCGTAAACATATACGCGTCTTTCCGGCCGCTCGCTACCTTTCAAAGTGCAACTCCGCCACGCCGCTTTGTGGCGGACGGCTTCGTCGCGGGGAACGACGTTTTCATCGACGCGGGATAAATGGGGCAGGGTCGCTCCGCTCCGCGCTCGATCTCAAGCCGCCAACATGTGGAATCCACTCCCACCTCGTCGATCGACCATCCTGCGACCATGCCGGGACATCCTGCTGCAAGTTCGGCCATGGCTTTACGCACGGCCATCGGAAAGGCCGAGTCTTGGTTCCGATAGCCGCAGATGTCGCGGAGGTAGCCGAGCGTGTAGGGCAGGGGAGACGGCCTGTGAGTCGACAGATGGTCGTGGAACCATTGCGCGAGCGGCAGCTTCAACCGCGCCCGCCGGCCATCCACGAACTGGAACTGGATGTCGCTGGCGAGGATGGCCATGGCGAACTCCGCGTCGAACTGCACGAAGTAGGCCCTCCCGACTTTCGTCGCGCTGCCCAGGAGGGCGCCGACTCTCGTCGAGCCTTCGAGGTCGACCTGCACTTGCGACGCGGCCAGCCGTTCGGCGCACGCCCACACCCTCGGCAGCGCCAAGCCTCCCGTCCCGCCCACGCCGGCGCGCCTGGCGATTGCGGAGAGCGTCACTTTGAAAGGATGCTGAACGTCGATGCGCTTTTCCTTCGCGATCCGAACTAGGGCCTCCCATACGCGCTTGTCCAGCATCGAAAGGCATTCGCCCTCAAAATTCAGCTTGTAGTTCCCGGCCGCTTGGAGCCATCCCCTGTGGGGGCCGCCATGGCCAGGCCTGCCGACCCCGAAAATGGCGCTTCTCGACATGAAGGCGGGGAAGGCGGATAGCTTGAAGATGTCCGGGAGCGTCAGGGGCGCAACGACCACGCATGCCGGGTTGGCATGGGCCAGCTTGTTCGACAAGTTTGACGCTACGTTCGCCGGGGAGGGTGCGCCAAGCGGGGCTCCAAGTCCAGTGACCCCGGGGTTTGGTTGCGAAGGCGGAGCGGGTGGGGGGCTGGTGGCGCACTCGTAGGAGGATGGCCAATCGGAGTCGTCGTTGATGAGGTCGTTTTGCATAGGGGCCTTTGCATGATTGAGTGGGATGGGGACGTGGGGTGGGGGACGCGGGAGGTGTCATGGGTCGCCGGCCCGGGGCGCGGCCCCTCTCCGTGGGCCGTTGGGGATAGTGGTTGGGACGGCGTTCGGTCCAGCGGGGTTCGCAGGTTGACGCGACGCGGCGTGGACCGACCGCGCGATGGCCTCGACCACGGGAACAGCGACCGAGTTGCCGAATTGACGCGCCGCCTCCGATGGGCTCGGGTGCGGCCTGAACGACTCCGGAAATCCCTGCATGCGGGCGCATTCCCTGGCATTGAGCTTTCGGACAGTCCGCTTCACAAGGTAGAGCCCGGTTTTCCCGCCAGGCCCGCCGGAGTTGGCGCAGAGGGTGAAGCCCTTGCCCTTGCTCGACGCGACCCGGTATCCCTGGCTGTCCTTGCCGTCGATCCTGCCAACCGTATGGATACCGTCGGTGGCCGCGCCCGAACGCACTTTCGTTCGCGCCATGGGGCGGTCACAACTTCTCATGCCAGCCTTCGCCGCCAAGATGTCGTCGACCACTTTGGTGGCGTCTGTGCCGGCGGGGAAGGAGAAGGGCGCCGTTCGATTCGCCATGATCGAGTCGTGGATGCAAACCAGGAAGAGCCTGGCCCGCATTTGGGGGAGGCCGAAGTCGCTGGCGTTGAGGACCTTCGTGCTCACGGAGTAGCCGAGCCCTGTCAGGGAGTTCATGACCGCGTCGAACGTTCGTCCCTCGTCGTGGCTGCATAGGCCGACGACGTTCTCCAAGATGGCCACTGTAGGCGCGAGTTCCCCGATCAGCCGCGCGACCTCGAAGAACAAAGCTCCCTTGGACGGATCGTCGAAGCCGGCTCGATCCCCGGCGATGCTGAAGCTTTGGCAGGGAAAGCCGCCACAGACGATGTCGACGCGTCCGAACATCGACGCTGTCGCCGTTCGGACATCGTCATGGAGCGTGTAAGAGCCTTTATGGTTGGCACAGTAGGTCTCGCGCGCCTTGGGATCGAGTTCGACCGCGCCGGCGCACACCGCGCCCTGGGCGGCCAAGGCAAGGTGAAATCCGCCGATGCCCGCGAAGAGGTCCAAGAATCGCGTTCCGGCCAGCGGGCCGGCTTTGGGCGCGAGCGCAATTTCGATCAGCGACGATGTCCACGCTACCAAGGCGTCGACCGACTTCAGCTGCGACTTGGTCAGGCTGTCGCCGTCGATGGCGGCGGCGAGCGAATCGAGCAGGCGGCGGGCGGCGTCGGACACGGCGGCCGATTGGGTGGGAAGGCGCGAGCTGCCCGTGGTCAGCGGCAAGGTGCATGCCCAGCACAGGCCGGAGCGAAGAGCGAACCTGAATTCGGCCACCCAAGCGCCGCGGTGCTCGGCGAACTGGATGCTCGCTTTCGCGCCGTCGCGGTCGAGGACATGTTCGCCGTCTTTGGCGAGCATGGTTTTCGCGGAGATCGGCGACGGCCTGGCGACAATGGCGGACGACGCGGATACGCGTTTTCCCGTGGGGGTCCGATTAATTTTCGCCGTGTGTGCCATGCCGCGCTCCCAGTGCAGCGGGAACCAAAATGGGCCCGCCTTGGAACGTATTCTCCAGCCGATCATTAGGGCAAAACCGGGTCGGACGCGCCCGGTCCCCGCTCGCGCCTCTGGAGACCATTTGTCCCCGCTCGCGCCATTTGTCCCCGTTTGTCCACCGTTGCCGCCAGGGATGGCATCTGAATGGTGCATGCTAGAATCGGCGAAAAATTCACTCTTGGAGCTCGGATGGCGAACACTGGCAAGTATGTGAGCACGGCGAAGCAGATCGAGCACCACGCTGAGAAGCTTGCCACCCTCATGGCGATGACGCCTTCGGTCAAGGCGCTGTTCCTTTTCGAAGTCGCCGACGCCGCGGCATATCTGAGCGTGGACCCCAAGACCTTGCAACGAAAACGCAAGGAACGAGACGCCATTTTGGCGAAGGGCGAGGAGCCCGATCCGCTCGACATCTCCTCCGTCGCATACGTTCCGCCTCGTCCAGCGGTGAAGTATCTGGCGCAGGACGTGGAGGATTTTTTGCGCCGCTTGGCCGCTGCCACAAAAGCGCCTTATGCCGGGAAAGCGAGAATGCCCGGCAAGTCCGCAGTGATCGGGGTCCTCGGCTTCCAGTCATGGCTTTCCGTCGCCTCGTCGATCGACACGTGGCCATTTTCGATTCAGCCAGATGGGCGCCCGATGGACATCTGCGCGGCGACCCTGACAGGCAAGCTGACTGGGAAGGCCGAGCATCTGACGATCAGGCAGTTCGGCGAACGCATCGCCGACGTCGCGTCACGCGCATTTCATGAAACTGAGTATCAAGAAATGGCCGCGTCTACTGACTGGAAAAAGAAGGTCGCTATCCGGCAGCGGAAGTCTCTCAGGGTGTAATCCGTTCGATGGCCCAATCCCATTTCGGCGGGCTATTTCCTTGGCCGGCCGAGGCTCTGAAAGAACTTGAATGACGAGCTAGGCCGTATTGTGTCCGACCACGTAAAATGGAGGGTTGCGAGCGGGAACGTCCCGCGCGGGCCGTCTAGGCGCCTGTTTGAGCGCGCGTAGCGTGGTGTCCAAGGCGATCGCGGGACGCTCGGCTAAATGAAAGTTAAGGAATTGCTATGAATCAAAAGATTGGCGCGGCGCTGCTGTCCTACGCCGACACCATATGGAAAACCGCCGATACGTTGCGTGGTGCAGGCGTGAAGGAGGGGGATTTCCCTAGTTTTATGATGCCGTTTTTCGCGTTAATGCTATTGGAGTCTCGTCTGCGCCGCTTCAGGAACGAAAAGGTCGCTGAATTCGAGAAGGAGATGCGCGTCACATTTGACACCGACCTTCCCGAGCACCGCGATTGGCTGGCCATGTCCGCCAAAGCCGCGAATAAGGGCTATCACCGCGAGTTGTTGATGCATGGCAAGGGTCTCAAAGAGACTTGCCTCGTCCCTGGGGGGAATTTTCGCAACCGACTTATTGCCCATCTGGACTTATACGATCCGCAAACGAAGCGGCTGCTCGGGCTTGGATATGCGGAGGGCGATCCGAAGTTTTTGGACATCCAAGGAAAAGCGTCTGATTTGTTTTCCCGTCCGAATAGCCCCCTCTACGCGTTTGCGGTTAAATGGGCAGCGATCGATCTGACCCGCTTTAGCAATTCCGAGGTCACGACCATCGAGGAACATATCAAGCGCCGCTGGGGCGACATCTCCGCCGAGACGGCCGGCGAGCAATACACCCCTTCGGACGTTATTGATTTGTGCACCGCGCTCATCGTCGAGCTGCGGAAAGAAGGACGCCACAGCGCCGGCATCGCCGACGTTTATGACATGGCTTGCGGTGGCGGCAATTTCTTATTTGCCACCGAGGATGCACTACGCCACGCGTTTCCACGGCTGTCGGTGCGGACCCGTGGCCAAGAGCTCAACGACGCCCTTTACGCACTCGCCGCAATCGAAGCCAGATTCCGCGAAGACGCTCGGATCGAACGCGAAAACACGCTCACCAACGACCTTTTTCTGGCCGATAAATTCGATGTGATTGTCGCCAATCCGCCCTACGGCGTCGATTGGAAAGATTCTAAGGCGGGCGTCGAGGCCGACGCTTCGGGCCGATTCTCATCGGAACGATATCCATCGATATCTGATGGACAGCTTTTGTTCTTGCAGCATGCCGCGTTTCACCTTAGCGAAACCGGCGTAGCCACGGTCATCCACAATGGGTCGACGCTATTTTCGGGGGACGCCGGAGGCGGCGAATCGGAGACGCGCAAGTGGCTCCTGAAAGAACAGGATATCGTCGAGGCGATCGTTCAATTGCCGCGAGGTGAATTTTTCAACACCGGTATTTCGACTTATATTTGGATTCTGAATCGAGCCAAGCCCAAGAGCCGCAAGGGGCAAGTGTTGCTCATCAATGCGGAGTCGTGCTTTAAGAAATTGGACCGGAATCTCAACCAAAAAAATTGCAAGATTGATGACGAGAGTCGCGAGCGCATCGTCGAAGCGTTTAGAGCTTTCGAAGACGGCCCAATTTCACGTAGCCTGTCGATCGACGAGCTCCTTTACAACAAGCTCGATATCGAAGTGCATCGGCACGACGAGAATGGACGGGCGATTAGCGAAACGACAGTGCTTGATGAGGCGGAGAACATTATCGTCAGTTTCGACGACGAGAAATTTTACGTCGCTGGGGGCTACTTGGAGACGGGCGGCTTCGCTGACATGACGGCGAAAGAAATTATGGCTCGATTCCACGACCTCGCTCGCCATGCTCAAGTCACCCGCGTTGAAGTCGCGGGTGGAAAGAAGTATTCGCGTCAAAATGAAACAGGAGCGGTCGCCGTGGGGGGCAAGGCAAAGGGACTTGGAGTGTTGACCGCCAAAGCTCGGATGTCAAAATCAAAAGGCAGTGAATTTGTGAAGGTTGCCGTGACGGTTGGTCCATTGTGGGAAAAGGACACTGAGATTGTGCCCTACTCATCGCGAGAACCGGTCAACGAAAAGCTGATCGATGATTTTTTGGAGCGCTGGATATCCGAACCTTGGCGCATTGTCGGGGGGAAGGTCGGCAGCGAGATCAACTTCAATCGCGTATTCCCGCGGAAGACAAGTGTCCGGTCCAACAAGGCGATCATGGATGACATTTTGGCGGTGGAAAAGGCCATGGCTCGCCTTGAGTCCGAGATCGAAGCCGACATTGGCGCCGTGGGGAAATGATGGGCAGGAAGCGAGTAGATTCCAAGGTGTCCTGGTTTCCGAAAATTCCTGTCGGTTGGCGAGTGAAGCGGATCAAAGACTTTTATCGCATCGTTGGGGGCGGAACGCCAAGCGCGGCGGAGATCGGCATCGGTCGCGCTATGCCATGGGCGACGCCCACGGACTTTTCCGACGCTGAGCGGAAGCTTAAGAAGACGACGCGGTCGATTACCGAAGCTGGCCATAGGGAAATAGGGCACGCGCTCGTCGGACAATCCGGTCTCTTGGTGTCATGTCGGGCTCCTGCGGGGAAGGTCGCCCTTCCGATGGAGCCCATTTCGTTCAACCAGGGCTGCAAAGGGCTTTCCCCTCGAGGCAAGGCAATCTCGCGCGAATGGTTTTTCTATGCCTTGGTCGCTCAACGGGAGCAAATCGAGGATGCGGCTAAAGGGGCGACGTTCACGGAGATTTCTGGCGAATCTCTCAAGCGGATCTCCTTTCCAACTCCGGCCTATGAAGAGCAGGTCCAGATCGCCCATTGGTTGAATAGCCGGGTCGCGAGCGTGGAGAGGCGTTTGGAGCTCAATTCGAAGAAGCGAGACTTGTTGATCGAGCTAAGGAAGACAGTAATTCAAAAGTCCACGCTCCATGGAATAGCCCCAGGCGTGAGAATGCGCGATTCGGGCATTCCGTGGGCCGGGTCGACTCCGGAGCACTGGACGGTAGTTCGACTCGGCGAGATGTTCAGCGAAGCCTCCGATTCGGGTATCGAGGGGCTGCCCATGTTGAGTGTGTCGATCCATTCCGGTATATCGGACAAGGAACTCAACGAAGATGAAGTCGAGCGCAAGGTCAATCGAAGCGTCGACAAGACCCTATATAAGCGAGTCAAGACGAATGACTTGGTATATAACCAGATGAGGGCGTGGCAGGGGGCATTCGGGACCGCGAAACTCGAAGGCTTGGTAAGCCCGGCGTATGTCGTCGCCCGGCCGCGTCCCGCTGTCCACGCACCGTATGTCGAACATTTGCTTAGGAGTCCGGCTGGCATTGAAGAGATGCGAAGCCGGTCCAGAGGCATCACCGATTTTCGATTACGCTTGTATTGGAATGAGTTCAAGAACATTCGCGTCGCGTTGCCGCCGAAGGATGAACAGGAGCGCATCGCTCTCTTTGTCGACCGCAAGGTGGGGCAAATCAATAGGCAAATTTCGCTCATAAACGACATGGAGAAACTATTGAACGAGCAGCGTGACGCAGTCATTCACGCGGCTGTGACGGGCGTCTTAGACTTGTCAAAATTCATTCCGAACCACATCACCTAACAGCCTCATCGAAGACAACCGAAAGCACGCCATGGCGCACGGACTCAAAGAAGTGGATTTTCAAAACGGAATCATAATTCCGTTCTTGACCTCTCCGCATCCAGACGGACTAAATTGGATTTTGGGGCGGCCAGCGGATATTGATCCCGCGCGATGGTTGGTGCTCTCGGATTTACTGGCTTTTCTTCGAGACGGAAGTTCTTTGAATCGCAGCGCATTCGAAAAGGCGTCCAAAGGATTTGGATCGGACGAGGAATTTGTCCTCGCCTTCGTGCAAGACGCGTTGATGCCACGAATCGAAGGCGCCGCAAACGCGGCGTTTATCCTTCGCGATCCTGTGATCTTCAACGCCCAGGCTTTTTCCCTTTGGAACGAGGAGGCGCGGGCGGGAGCGGATGCGTCCGCGGGCGATTTGTTCGAACGGAACATGTTGCGGGTCATTCCGGAGGCGACATTTGAACGCGTTTTCCCATTGACCGGAAAACGGGTCAGACGCCGGCCAGACTGCGTGTTCTTCGTCAATGGGATCTATTTCGCCTATGCCGAGTTGAAGACGGCTCAAACGGGGCAGACCGCCGCGACTCACGGGCGCAAGAAAATCGCCCACAACTGTGTCGAGGCCGCGATTGCGGCGCTGACCGAAGCCCGGGAACGGTGGGCGCAGGCAGGCGGCAAGTGGCCAGGTTTTCGCCGTTCTATGCCTGCGGCCGAGAAGAATCGCGTGCGCCAAGATATTTGCCTTTACGAGAAGGCCACGCATATCAGCTGCCTCGACATGGGAAACCTGATGATGGTGGCCGATACGGAATGGCTGCTCGCGGACATTGACGACGCGATGGAGAGCGGTGACCGCATCGCTTTGGAGTCCGGAATCCCAACCAAGCTTGTGGAGTCCTTTTCCAGGGCAGCCGACATGAGGGACCGCCCCCCGAGCGCCTCGCTCGCGGACCATCTGGCGTCGCTGTTCGCGGCCGGCGACGGGATTGATCGCGAGATTTTCTTCTTCAATCAACATCGATCGAGCAGGACGACAACCGGGACTGAGATCCTGAGGCCAAGGCCCGCGCAGCGAGCGATGCTGTTTCAGGCGGTTCGACGAGTGCGCGAGCTCTACGAAAATGAGGGAAAGCCAAAGATCGGAGAGCCGTTGATTCGCGCGAGGCTCGCGCTGGCCCTGCCGGATCTGGATCCTGCAAAGGTTGAGCAGATCGTCTCCAACACCTTGCTGCACCGCAATGGCGCCGACTCGCACTCGATTCTCTTGCAGGGCGCGGCAGGGCTGGGGAAAACCAACGTAATCGTCTGGCTCGCGCAGGCATTGGCCGACATGGCGGATCCTCGCAGCAAGGCGGCCGCGCCGTTGTTCGACCTCTGCGTCCTGCTGACTGATCGCACTGAGCTTCGCAAGAACGTCGCGGAGGAAGCCAGCAGGCTTCGCGCCACAAAGAGCATCGTGGCGGAAGCCGAGACATTCGCGCAGTTGAAGCATGCCTTGGAAGGCGGAGCCCGGGTCGTCGTGGTCAATATTCAGAAATTTCCTTCCATTCAACGCCTAGCCCAGGATGATCCGGAACTAAGCAAAATGTTGGAGAGCAAGCGCGTCGCCTTCATCATCGACGAGGTCCATCGAACCCAAAACGGCGTCCTGCATGACGCCACCGTCGAGATCTTTGACCAGTGGGGAACGATTCGTCCGGAAGGCGCCAAGCGCAACCTGATCATCGGCCTTACCGCCACGCCAAAAGACGAGATCCTCGCCAGGATCGGCGAATGGCGGGCGCCGGCGGGCCCGGGCGACGACATTCGCTGGGCTCCTTATTTCGCCTACACGATGACGCAGGCCATTCGCGAGAAGGTCATTCTCAATCCGATTCAAAACGTCGTGCGATTTGGCGACCATATCGTCTACAAGATCACGGACTCGGTCGCGAAGCTCGGTGAAGGGGAGAAGCTCCGGGCGCCCTCGGCCACGGAAATCTACGAAAATCTGAATAGGCAGTCGTTCGTCGCCAAACAGACCGCGTTGGTGTTCGCCGCCAAGACGATGATGGCAGTGCGCCCGCAGGGCGGTCGGACTCTGGGCGAAGGCAAGGCGCTATTCGCGTCGTATTCGATCAAGGCGGCCATTACCTATCAGCGCCTCATCAAGGCCGAATTGGAGGCGCTAGCCGACGATCCTCGCTTCTCCGAGCATGCCGAGACGCTTCGCAACATGCCTGTGCTCTTGCTCTACACGGACAAGCAGGGCGAGGATAGCTGCGCGTCGCGCAATGGCGGGAGAAATCAAGAACAGATCATCGATGAGTTCCGCCGCAAGGGCATCGAGAGCCAAACGGGGCTCAAGATTCGCAACTCCATCATCGTGGTCGTCGACAAGCTCCTGACGGGATTCGACGAGCCCACGCTGCACACGGTGTTCATCGACCGCGGCATGGACGACGTCTTGCTGTTCCAGACGGCATGCCGCGTGAATCGCATGAGGAAATATAAGAACGATTGCCTGGTGATCGATTTCTCGCACGACGGGACAGTTTCGAAGAACCTCCCTAAGGTGTTCGCCAAATACGGCGGCATCACGGTCTCCGACCTGGACGCCATGGACCTGTTGGCGAAGATGAACGCGGCCTATTCGCTCTTCTTCAAGGATAAGGATCTTGAGCTCCATTGGAAGACGTGGAAGGCGACCAGGGCTGGCGGCAAGGACGCGACTGGCGCAAAGAACCTCTCCGATTTTTTGGATGGCCTGGTCTCCACCGACATTGGCCGGGCAGCGATGCTCAGGAAGGCCGGATCGGCCTGGCTGTCGAGCAGGGACCGGCTCCGGAGCATTCTTGACTTTGCCCGCGCCGAACTGACGAAACACAACGACGAGCTCCGTGCCGCCTTCGCGGCTCAGGTGGTCCGGCACCTTTCAGTCCAAACCAAGGATCTCGATGAACGCGTGGGCGCGGTGTTCGACATCGATATGGTGGAAGAGGCCGAGGGATGGGGCCTCGACGAAATTCCAGAAGACAAGGCAAAGAAAAAAAAGAAGGCGGACGAGCTCAAGAATGGACTGCCGCAGTCGATCCAGGCGATTGCCAATTCGTTGGACGCCTTCGAACTCTTGGCCGCCTTGCAGCTCAGCGAGGAACAGAAGCTCGATTTGATCGAAAAGTTGAAGGCCTTTTTGATGGCGCTGTTTGTGGCGATCGACACGAGCGGTCGATCGCGCAACAACGACATCCACCGCAAGATGATCTTGGCCATGGCTCACGAGGGTGCCGACTTCCCCTGGGAAGAGCGCTTCGGCAAATTCAAAGAGCTGCTAGACACGTCTTCGCTTTCGCCAGTCATCTTCGCCCATCCGAACCGCAAGGCGTTCTTGCAGCCGTTGCTCAAACGGGCCGAATTGGTGATGGCTGACTTCGAGGAGTGGATCGTCACCAACGGCGCCTCGATCTCGTTGGAGCCAGAGGCTGTCGCCGAGATCGCCAAGTAGGTGTGACGACGTTTTGACGGCAGGAGGACGGCTGGTGGACGGACCTCATCGTTCCGGCCGCTGCGGTTCTCTCCCGCTCTCTCACGCCGATGATCGGAAGGTCGCCCCAAACGCTTCGAGATATCTACGCAAAACTCTGTGGAATAGCTACTCGGAGGGACGGTATGATTGGTGCTGCCAAATATCTAATATTTGGCGGTGATCAATTATGGTTTATATTCTGAACGTGCGGTAGGCGGCACGGCGCCAAAGAAGAGCTTGGCATTTCAACTGCGCCTACGATTCCGTCCCAAGGATCTGTTTCAGTCCCTGTCTAACGGCCACCCCCGCTCGCTCTTTGAAAGGGCATCGACAAAGCATGCAAGCAAATCCACGCACCTTGGAAACTCTTTTTAGCGCGCAGTTGCGCTATATCGTCCCCATGTTTCAACGGCTTTATGTTTGGCAGCAGACGCCGCAGTGGGAAACGCTCTGGGAAGACATTGCCGAGAAGGCCGACTTGCAGCTTCACTGCATCGCGACCACGCCGCACTACCTCGGAGCGCTCATCATCGAGGGCGTCAGGGCCGAATCGCCAAGGGAGGTGAAGCGCTTTCTGATCATCGACGGCCAACAGCGGCTGACCACCTTGCAAATTTTGCTGTGCGTCTTCCGCGACGTGGCGCGCGCGAATAGCTGGGAGGCCCTAGCTCGGTCCCTCAACAGGTTCGTGGAGAATCCCGATCAGGATGTCATGGAGAATCCCGCCGAAGAGCAGTTCAAACTTTGGCCAACCGTCCTCAATAGGGACGTTTTCAAGAACGTCCTGCTCGCTGGATCGTTGGCGTCGGTGGAGAAGGCGTATCCGCTCATCAAATTGCCGCGGAAGCGGAAGCCGGAGCCTCGGAGCAATCTTGTGGACGCCTATGTCTATTTCGAGGCGCGATTGCGAACCTACTTGGCGGCTGCTGCGGAATCGACGGGAAAGTCTCAAGAGGATGTCGCCTTCGTGCTTTTCCAGTCGCTCAAACAGGATTTTTGCGTCGTCGAGATCGTGCTCTCGGAAGGGGATGATTCGCAGGAAATTTTCTATTCGCTCAATTCTCAGGGCCGGCCGCTTTCGCAGTCCGACCTCCTTCGCAGTCTCATCTTCATGCGCGCGGAGAAGCAGAAGGCCGACCGCGACGAGATCTTCAAGAAATATTGGAGCCAGTTCGAGACGCCTTTTTGGAGCGCGGAGATCAAGCGGGGCGGACGCTCTTATTCCCGATTGGACATGGGGCTGCGTTATTTCCTGATGGCCAAGACGGGCGCGATGGTGGACGCGCGGCGGGTCAACGAGGAGTATCGTCATTGGATTTCAGCAACGCCGCCCAAGTATCCCTCCGTGGAAATGGAACTGGCCGATTTCGTGCGGCACGGCGATGTCTACCAACGTTACGAGTCGGCCTTGGCTTCGGCGTTGCCGAGCACTGACCTGCGACGCGTCCTTATCGATTTCGACGTGTCCACGGCGCTTCCGCTCATTCTCTATTTGGAGCTTGATGCCGGCCTCGGCCAGGCGGAGTTGAAGGCAAGCTTGACATTGTTGGAATCCTTCCTTGCCAGGCGAATGTTCACAGGCGGCGAAAATAAGGAATACAACATCTTCTTCGTCGACGTTCTCCGCGCCCTCATGGGGGTTGCCGCTGCGGACGTTCCGGCCGCCTTGCAAGCCAAGCTGCTGAGTGGCCGCGGAAGCACGCGGCATTGGCCGACCGATGCCGAAGTGATCGACAGTGCGATGCGTCGTCCGATTGGCACCTCGCTCCGGGCGCCAGCGTTGCGGGTCATCCTCGAGCGGCTCGAAATACACCAGAGGAACAAGAAGACGGAGGACTTGAATGTGCAGGCCTTGCTGCAAATCGAGCACGTGATGCCGGTTTCATGGGGAGCGCACTGGACGATCCAAGACCGGAAGGTCCCTGCCAATATCGCGTCGACCCACTGGCTCGCCAAGGACGACCTAGCGGACCTTTCCGAGCCGATCCGCCTACGCAACAACGCGCTGCAGACGATCGGCAACCTCACGTTGGTCAATAAATACTTGAACCCGGCGGCAAGCAATGGCGACTTCCCGACCAAGTGCGCCGAATACAAACATTCAGTCTTGCGACTCAATAGGCACTTCGACACGCTTTCGCAATGGGACGACGAGGCCATCTTGGCGCGGGCCAAGATGCTCGGCGAGCAATTTTGCGTCATCTGGCCAATGCCTGGCGTTTAGTTCGACAGAAGGGCCCCTTGCGAACGGAGAGGCTGGGGAATGCATGACGACGCGCTTTTTGAAATCTACCGCCTCGGCCCATGCTTGAGCACAGTGCAACCGCTAGGAATTAAGTGGCTGCAATCGAGATCATTCAACGTCTACGGTATCTGCGAGGGCGATACCGCGCCCAACGACGGGATTTTTTTTGCTGCTAGGTATCGGGAATGGATTGTGTAGGCGGGAATATCCAAGCACGACAATGGTGTCGGCATTCTTGGCGTAGTGATAAACCTGAGCTGACTGATGACCATCGTAGTTTGCCGCCAGAGTATTGGCAGTCAGGGCGGTCCCGTGGGCCTTGGGGTTGTATGGTCCACAATGGTAATGCCAAATGTTGTTGTCCCTATACGGCTCCGCTCCCGGGACGAGCGCTCCTTTGGCAAGCCAAGACGGTTTGTTTGCCCCGACGTGGCCATTGCCCTCCACAATGTCCGCCACCCATGCGGACATCCGTTCGAGTTCATCTTCGGTCATGTAGCCCATGTCCGTCGAGGTTGGATAGTTGAACTCGCCTTCGGTGAAATCGCGATGGAAAAGGACTTTTGTTATTTTTGTCATAAAAAAAGGTCCGACATGCGGACCTTATGTGGCTACTGCGTTGTTTAAGCGAACACGCCTTCCCGCGAACGTTGGGCCAGCTTCATGAATCGAGCACGAACTTGCTCCCGGGTCATCGAACTGTCGAACGATTGCAGTGGATCATTGCCGGCGGCGGATTGGGCGCGCTTAACCAGCTCAGCCTGCTGTTCCAGAGCCAGGCGATGTTCCTTGTCGTGCTGTGAGTGTTGGGACATGCCCATGTCGCTGGCTCGCGCATTTTGCTGCGATTTTCCAGTCAGCACCTGTTCAAAGTATGCCATTACAAGCTCCTTAGAGTCAGCTTTGTGAACCAAGTGTATCACTATTGATTAACTCGCGCAAACCTGCCGGCACAAACTAAGTCCATCCCGTGCTTTGCAACGTAGCGCGGTCTGCTCTTCGTTGCCAATCAGGCCGTCCGCCGTGTCTGGATAGACATAAGCTGATTTGAAGGGGGGGACTTCTGGGGGACTGCGGGCCGAAAATCTCGGATGCCATTGCAAATATCCTCTGAATCATCCTTAGAAAAAAGTCAGTCGCAGGTATTGCTGCATCATTGGCGTGATTTTCTCGCCGGCGCTGGCCTTGACGGCGGCAGCGTCGATTTCTTTTGGTGCGATGGTCATCAGGTGTATTTTGGGTGGGGCAATCAGGTAGACAGCATTCTACCGCCTCGGGGCCGGGCAGTCGCCCTTTGGACGGTGTTTTGGCAGCAAACCAGTCAAATTGCCGGGTCGGCAGCAATGTTCAGGGGAGCGGTTTTGGTGCGCTCGCCTGTGGGGCGCCCAAGGCAGGAGGTGGCGCGGACGGTGGTTTTGCAGCCTGGGTTGCTGCGCGAAGTTCGGCCATTTGTTCGGCGATGGTCGATTTGACGATATTGAAGAACTGAATTTGGATCCCAGCAAACGCGACGAGAAGCGTGATACCCATCCCGACAATCCAGGTCCGGGCGTCACTTTTTATTTCCTGAACAAGGGCTTTAGTTGCGAGATGAGGAATTTCAGCGTCAAATTTCGCTTTGAGACCGGCGATATCACTTAAGATCGGGCGCAATGCCACGTCCAGGTCATCTTTGGTGACCATTGTTGCGCGAATGACCTCGAGGGCCGTTTTCACGGTTCCCATATCGTCTTCCAGTGTTGCGATCCGGGTCTCCATTTCCTTATCTTCCCCTCCGCTGCTGAAGGTGTCAATCGGAGGACGCGCGAAGATCATTGCCATGAGCGTTTCCAGGTCGCTCAAGGATTGCCTGTGGTGAGCGGCTTCGTCAGCGTCAGGTGCCGTGAGCACTGCCTGCCAAATTGACTCGGCTTCCGCAATCGCCTCGGCGTGCAGATTGTCGAGTTTGGCCCGAGCTGCCTTTGCGGCTTCCATGAGGCGTGCAGTCGATGCCTCAAAGTTTTTCTGCGGCGTCTTTATCTGCCTTGCCATGGGATGTCATCGCTTTCTTCAGGCGTGCGGACCACCTCGGTTAGCCGGTCATAGGTTTTAGATCACGCCCAGCGTCTTTTCGTTCCCCACATCGCAAAAATGTTTAAATTTAAACAATACTCCCAGGATGCAACACTTACCCTGCGCGCATTTGATTGATTGCCGCAATTAAGGGATACTTGCCAGAAACGTAAAGACGACGCTTAGCAGTTCCTCCATTAATGTAACCGGATCACTATCCAGCAGCCCCTTGGAATCGATAAACACAGCAAGAACCAGGCGGATGTGCTGGAGCATGGCGATAGCGGGCTTGATAGCCGGCGGCGGCGTGCGCGCCCAGGCCCCGGTCGCGGCCGACGAACTCGACCTGCTGGCCCAGGAAAACCTGGTGTATTCGGCCGCGCGCTACGCGCAAACCATCGCCGAAACGCCCGCCAACGTTTCCATCATCAGCCGCGACGACATCCGCCGCTACGGCTACCGCTCCGTGCATGACGCGCTCAAGTCGCTCCCCGGCGTGTACGACGCCGCCAGCCAGTGGCCGGCGCTGGGCGTGTCGGGTATCGCGGTACCGGGCGACTTCGGCTCGCGCGTGCTGTACATGGTCAACGGCATGCCGATCTACGAGCCCACCTACGGCGGCTTCTTCCTCGACTATCTCGATATCGACAGCATCGAACGCATCGAGTTCGTCAAGGGCCCCGGCTCGGCCCTGTACGGCAGCGGCGCGGTCATGGGACTGGTCAACCTGATCACGCGCAGTGGCCAGGACAGCGCCGGCACGAGCGCGGGCCTGACCTTGGAAAGCCACCGCAGCGCCAAGCTGTACGCGTCGCACAACCAGCAGGGGCCGCGCATGAACAGCTTCGTCGCGGCCAGCGTCGCGCAAAGCCGCGGGCGCAGCATGTACCTGCCCGAATTCGATATTCCCGGATTCGGCCATATGCGCTATCACGGCGTGGCAAGCGGCAATGACGGAGCGCGCACGGCGCGCGTGTTCGGCCGCGTGGCAAGGGACGGCGTCTGGCTCCAGGGCCTGGCCGTTTCCGGCAGCAAGCGCGATCCGCTGGCCAGCTATGGTTCCGTATTCAATGCGCGCCTGTCGCTGCGCGAGGCAATGGGGGCAGTCGAGGCGGGCGTCACGCGCGACTTCGGCCAGGGCGGCCAGATCACCGCGCGCGCCTACCTGTTCCATACCGAAGAGCGCGGCGACTATCCATATTCACGCAGCACGCGGCGCGGCGTGGCGCCGGACTATATCAACGTATCGGACTTGTCGAGCACCCAGCAAGGCGTCGAGCTGCGCTACGACCGCTATTTCACCCCGGGCCATCACGTCCTGGTGGGGGGCGAAGCCCGGCGCACGTCCTACGAGCACCAGGTTGGCGACCAGCCGGGCCTGGAGCGCCTTGGCGTGTTCAGTGTCGACCGCAGCGCCAGCTATCGCCAGTGGGCCGTGTTCGCCCAGGATGAAGTGCGGGTCGGGCCGGGCAAGCTGTTCCTGGGCGCCCGCTTCGACAGCTATCACGGTTTTTCGCGCGGCGTCAGTTCGCGCCTGTCGCCACGCATGGCCTATGTGCAGGACCTCGCACCCGGCCTGACCGCCAAGCTGATTTATGGCGAAGCCTATCGCGCGCCCACCATCTACGAATCGCGCTACCAGGATGGCGAGCCCGCTGCGTCGACCATCTGGGACAATGGCGACCTGCGTCCCGAACGTTCCCAGTCGCTCGAGGCCATGCTGATCGGGCAGACCCGCAGCGACCTGCACTGGCGCGTTTCGGCATTCTCCCGGCATTTGCACGATACCCCGGTGCAGGTGCTCACGCCACGCAACGAAGGCGTCGCGTGCGGACTTGGCTCGAACGCCTGCATCCAGTACCGCAATTCGGGCCAGATCCATCGCGTGCTGGGTACGGAAATCGACCTGCGCCTGCGCCAGGGCGAGCAGGGCGACCTGTATGCATCCATGGTGTTGCAGCGCGGGCGCGACGATGCCGGCGAGTTGACCAGTTCCCCGCGCCGCCAGTTCAAGGCCGGTATCAGCCGCGCGCTGCCATGGCCCGGCCTGGACGCCGCCCTCGAAGCGCAATACATCAGCAGCGTGGCCGGCCGCAGCGACATTGTCGGCACGCCGCGCGACCGCATACCGTCCTGCCTTGCGCTCGACGCCGTGGTGAACGTGGCGCGCATCGGGGACGGCTGGCGCCTGTCGGCACGGGTGGACAACCTGCTCGACCGCGACAACGCCACCGTGGCCTCGCGCGAGCTGCAGCCGCTCAAGCGCGTTCCGGCCGACGGCCGCCGCATCTCGCTTCAACTCCAGCGCGATTTCTGATGATGGCCGCACTGCGCCTTTTTCTCTTGCTGATGCTGTTCGCGGGCGCCGCGCGTGCCGACGTGATCGTGCTGGCATCGGACGACAAGGGCGCGGTGGCCGCCGCCACGCGCGCGCTGCAGGCCACCTACACCGGCCGCGTCGAACTGTACAGCCTGGGCGGATCGCGCGAACGCGAGAACGCCGTCATCCAGTCCATCCGCGAATCGTCCGTCAACCAGGTGGTGGCGGTCGGCCTGCTGGCCGCGCAGGTGGCGCGCCAGCGTCTCGACGGCAAGCAGGTGGTGTTCTGCCAGGTGCTCAATTTCGAAGAATTCGACCTGGTGGCGCCATGGATGAAAGGCGTCAGCGGCATCCCTTCGCTGGGCCGCCAGTTCGCGGCGTGGAAAACGCTCGACCCCGGCCTGCGCAAGGTCGGCCTGATTACGGGGAAGTACGCGCGCTACATGGTCACCGACGCCGAGGCGGCGGCCAGGGCCGCGGGCCTGGAAATCGAACACGTGGAAGTATCGTCGGAAAGGGCAGTGCTGTCGGCCCTGCAGGAATTGCGCGAACGCCGCATCCAGGGCTTGTGGCTGGCGCCGGACAGCACCATCCTCTCCCAGCGCACCATCTTCGACGTGATGGCCTTCAGCGTGCGCAACCAGCTGCAGGTACTGGCGTTTTCGCCGGCGCTGCTCAAGGAAGGCGCGCTGCTGTCGGCCAGTACCGACACCAAAGAGATCGCGCAGGCCACGCTGGAACGCTTGCGCCGCGCCGGCAGCGGCGCCTCCGTTCCCGGCGAGCCGCTGGCGCCGCTGGCCAATGCCCGCATCGCCGTCAGCGCCTCAGCGGCTGCCCGTTTCGGGCTGGCGATATCCCCCAAATTGAAGGAGCAGGTCGATGTCGAGTAAAGCGGCCAAGCAGACCAGCCTTGTCCGGCGCATGGCAGCCATGCTCTGGCTGGCCGCCGCCATGCTGTATGTCGTCATCCTTGGCGCCATGATGGCGGGCGCCAACTACCTCATCGAGCGCAACCTCAACAAGCAGGCGCTCCAGCTGCTGCCGGTGTTCGACGATATCGGCGTGCAGCTGCTGGTGTCGCCCGAGAGCAGCGCCGCCGAACGCATCCGCGTCTACGCCAAGCGGATTCCCGACATCGGGCTGGTGCGTATCTATGACCGCGGCGGCGTGGCGGTCGTGGCCGAATACCGCAAGCCGGGCGCACCCCGGTTCGAGCCTATCGGCGCCGAACGCGTGGCCTTGCTCACGCCTGGCGCGGGTTCGATCAGCTACGTCGAGCGCCTGCTGGGCGTGGGCCAGTCGATCCAGGCCTTCGCGCCGATCCGGCAGGTGACGCGCAAGAGCGACCTGCTCGACTTCGGCGAAGCGCCGCTGGCCGAGACCAGCGAAACGGTCGGCTTCATCGAGATCGGCATGGACTTCACGCCATCGCGCCGCAGCGTCTACCCCGGCGCGCTGATGGCGCTGCTGGTGCTGTCGCTGGCCCTGCTGGCAGGCCTGACGGCCATCATCGGCAGCATGCGGCGCGCGCTGCAGCCTCTATTGAGCCTGCAGGAACCGCTGGCGCGGATCGCGGAGGGCGATTTCGAGGCCAGCGTCGGTTACGGGCCGGCCGACCGCGAAGTGGCCACCATCCGCGAGGCCGTGCGCGCCACCATGATCGCGCTGCGCGAACGCGAGGCCGAACGCAACGAGGCGATCCGCGACAAGGTCCTGGCCGACGAAGCCAACCAGGCCAAGGGCACCTTCCTGGCCAATATGAGCCATGAAATCCGCACGCCCATGAACGGCGTGATCGGCATGCTCGAACTGCTGCTGGACACGGAACTGGCGCCTACCCAGCGCCAGTTCGCCGGCGTGGCGCACAGCAGCGCCGAAAGCCTGCTGGCGCTGATCAACGACATTCTCGATTTTTCCAAGATCGAAGCGGGCAAGCTCGATCTGGAAACCGTGTCCTTCGACCTGCTGGGCGAGATCGAAGCGCTGGCCGGCAGCCAGGCCCTGGCGGCGCAGGCCAAGGGCCTCGAGCTGGTGGTGAACTATCCGCAGCACGTGCCGCGCATGCTGGTGGGCGATCCGGGCCGCGTCGGCCAGGTGCTGGGAAACTTGCTCAGCAATGCGATCAAATTCACCGCCAAAGGCGACGTGCTGGTCGACGTGCAGATGCGCAGCCAGGATAGCGACAGCTGCCGCCTGCGCATTTCGGTGCGCGACACCGGCATCGGCCTGCCCGCCGACAAGCTGCATACCATCTTCGAAAAATTCACCCAGGCCGACGCCAGCACCACGCGCCGCTACGGCGGCACGGGCCTGGGCCTGACCATTTGCAAACTGCTGGTCGAGATCATGGGCGGCGCCATCGGCGCCGACAGCGAACCTGGCAACGGCAGCACCTTCTGGTTCGAACTGGAACTGGCCTTGTCGGGCGAGGACGGTGTCGTGCCGGACGCCAGGCCCCTGGCCGGCCTGCGCCTGCTGTGCATCGACAGCCACACCGCGCAGTGCGGCGTGCGCAGGGATAGCCTGGCCCAGTACGGCATGCGCGCCGACAGCGTGGGCACCGCGGGCGAAGGCATGGCGCTGCTCGACGCGGCCGTCGCCGAAGGCGATCCCTATGCCGTGGTCCTGATCGACCATCAGCTGCCCGACATCGATGGCGAAACGCTGGGCGCGCGCATCAATGCCGACCTCCGCCACTGCGATTCGCTGCTGGTCATGCTCGGTTCCCTGGCCCATGCGGCCGACAGCGACCGCTATGCGCGGGCCGGCTTTTCTGCCTTCCTGAGCAAACCCGTGCCGCAGCACGCGCTGATCGACACCCTCAAGGCCCTGCGGGCATCGCTCGCCATCGGCATGCCGCTGCCTTTCCTCAACAGCAGCAGCCTTGGAGGCGCCGGCCAGCCTGTCGACGCGGCCAGGGTGCCGCTGGCCGGTTTCCACCTGCTCGCCGTGGACGACAATCCGGTCAACCTGCAGGTCGTCACGCACATGCTGCGCAAGCTGGGCGCCACGGTCGACGTGGCTGAAAATGGCCAGGTGGCGGTCGACATGTTCATCGCACGTCCCTTTGCCCTGATCCTGATGGACTGCCAGATGCCGGAACTGGACGGCTACCAGGCCGCGGCGGAGATCCGCAAGTTCGAAAGCTCGATGCAGGTGCTGACCGGCATCGACGCCGCGCAAAGGCGGGTGCCGATCATTGCCTTGACGGCGCACGCGCTGGAGGGCGAGCGCGAAAAATGCATCGCAGCCGGCATGGACGACTTCCTGACCAAGCCCTTGCGCGCGTCGGCGCTGCGCGAACGGCTGGCGCAATGGCTGGTGCCGGATGCGCAGCTGGCGCCCGCAGACGATGAACCTGTGGCCGACGCGCTCGAAGCGACGCGCCAGATGTTCGGCCCGCGTTTCGCCGAACTGGCGCAGTTGTTCATGAAGGATACGCCGCGCCGGCTGGCGGCGCTGGACGAAGCGGTGAAAGCGCACGATACAGCGCGCGTTGCCGACATCGCGCATACGCTGGCCGGCAGTGCAGGTTCGCTGGGCGCGACCGTCCTTGGCGCGCGCTGCAAGCAGCTCGAAATGAGCATGCGCAGCGGGCAGGCCGGCGCGCTGGAGGAAGATGCAGAGGCTATCTGCATCGAGTACCAGTCACTGGAAGAGCGTTTGCACGAGCTCCTGGTGGAGCAGCCTCAAATGCCGCAGTAGGCCGTCTTGACGGTCGTGAAGAACTCCGCCGCGTACGTGCCCTGTTCGCGCGAGCCATAGCTCGAGCCCTTGCTGCCGCCGAACGGCACATGGTAATCCACGCCTGCCGTCGGCACGTTGACCATCACCATGCCGGCCTGCGCGTGGCGCTTGAAGTGGGTCGCGTGCTTGAGCGAGGTGGTCACGATCCCGCTCGACAAACCGAACTCGTTGTCGTTGGCCATGGCCAGCGCATGCTCGTAGCTGTCGGCAGGAATGACGCTGGCGACCGGTCCGAAGATTTCTTCGCGGCTGATGCGCATGTCGTTGCTGCAGTCGGTGAACAGGGCCGGACGCAGGAAGAAGCCCGGCGTGGCGCACTCCACGCGTTCGCCGCCGAAGGCCAGCGTGGCGCCTTCATCGCGCCCGATGCGGATGTATTCCATGTCCTGGTCAAGCTGGCTCTGGTCCACCACGGGGCCGATGTCGACGCCCGCGGCCAGCGCGTCGCCCACGGTCAGCGCCGCCAGCTTTTCCTTCACGGCGGCCACGAAGGCCGGATAGATGCCCTTCTCGACGATGATGCGGCTCGACGCCGTGCAGCGCTGGCCGGTGGAGAAGAAAGAGCCCTGGACCGCGCAATTGACGGCCGTGGCCAGGTCGGCGTCGTTCAGCACCACCAGCGGATTCTTGCCGCCCATTTCGATCTGCACCTTGGCCATGCGGCTGATGGCCGCCTGTGCCACCTTGGCGCCGGTGCCGGCCGAGCCGGTGAAGCTGATCGCATTGACGCGGCGGTCGTTCAGGAAGGCCTGGCCGACCACGCTGCCGCGGCCCATGACCAGGTTGAACACCCCGTTCGGCAAGCCCGCGCGGCTGATGATTTCAGCCAGCGCCCAGGCGCTGCCGGGCACCAGTTCGGCCGGCTTGATCAGCACGCAGTTGCCGTAGGCGAGGGCGGGCGCGATTTTCCATGCGGGGATCGCGATCGGGAAGTTCCACGGCGCGATGATGCCGACCACGCCGACCGGTTCGCGCGTGACTTCGACATCGAGATTGGGGCGTACGGAAGGCAGCTTGTCGCCGCGCAGGCGCAGGCATTCCTGCGCGAAGAACTTGAAAATGGCGCCGGCGCGGGCCACTTCGCCGATGCCCTCGGGGCGCGTCTTGCCTTCTTCGCGCGAGAGCAGGGTGCCCAGTTCTTCCTTGCGGGCGATGATCTCGCTGCCGATCTTGTCGAGCGCGTCGGCGCGGACCTGGATGTTCGACAGCGCCCAGCCTGGCGCGGCGGCGGCGGCGGCGGCGATCGCCATCTCGGCCTGCTGCGCATCGGCTTGCGCGTAGTAGCCGATGATGTCGGCGGTATTCGACGGATTGATATTGGCGGCAGCCGAAGCGCCGTCGACCCAGGCGCCATTGATAAAGTTCTGATTCATTATTCGCTTTCCCGGTGATGTATTTATCGCAAAGGCGAAAGCTTACCACCGGCGGGCGAACAGCGTAAAAAAGGGGCCGGTTTCCCGGCCCCTCTTGCTTAGTACTTATAGTGCAGCGCCAGGCCGACGGCGCGGTCGTAGCGGCGGGTGTCGCGCACCAGGCCCGGGTCTTCGTTGAAGTAGTCGTGGTACGGCTGGTCCAGCAGGTTGTTGCCGTCCAGGGTCAGCGTCAGGTTCTTGTTGATCCTGTAGGAGATCGAGCCGTCCAGCGACCGGAGCGGGGCGACGTACAGGTCCAGGGTCTGGTTGCCGCGGTAGTTCGGCTCGGCCAGGAACCTGGAACGCCAGTTGTAGGCCAGGCGCGCCGACACCGGGCCGCGCTCGTACAGGCCAACCAGGTTGTACGAGGTTTTCGACATGCCCAGGAAGGGCGACTTGGTGCCGTCCGGGTTGACCTGGTCACCCGTGATGTAGGTGAAGTTCGCTTCCAGTCCCAGCCCTTTCGCGAAGTCCGGCAGGCGGTCGTAGAACTGGCGGTAGCTCACTTCCACGCCTTCAAGGTTAGCCTTGCTCAGGTTGTACTGGCGGCCGATATTGTAGACGCGGCCATTGATGGTTTCCTGGGCTTCCTTGAACGACAGGCGGTCCTTGAACTTGTGCTCGAACACGGTCGCCGTCAGCGATCCGGTCGGGGCGAAGTACCATTCCAGCGCCACGTCGATGTTCTTCGACTGGGTCGGACGCAGGTAGGGATTGCCTGCGGTGCCGGTCGGCAGCTGGCCATTGCCCGTGCCTTCGTCCAGGCGCATCGCCGGGTTATAGTCCGGGAAGTTCGGGCGCTCGATGGCCTTGCCGGCGATGACGCGGCCCACCAGGGTCGGCGTGAAGTCGGCGCGCAGGGCCAGGCTAGGCAGCACGTCGGTGCGGCTCGTGGCAACCGTGATCGGCGTGACGACGGCGCCTTGCACGGTATTGCCGCGCAAGGTCTGTTCGGTGCGTACCACGCGTGCGGCCAGTACGCCGCTGACAGGAATGCCAGGGTTGAAGGCAAACTTGGCCTTGCCGTAGATCGACGATGTCTTCTCGTCGTCGCTGTAGTAGGAGTTGGGATTGAGGCCCATGGCGGCGGTCGATCCGGTGAGGATCTGGCGTACTTGCGCCGTGTTGTCGAGCAGGTAGTCCACGTCCGGCACGATGTACTGGCCGACCCCGTAGTTGCCGCCGGTCGGCGCGGAGAGCCGGTAAATGCCGGGGAAGTTGCTCACGTTGCGGCCCTGGTTCGGGCCGAAGTTCCACCATGTGTCCAGGTTCGCCTGCGAATGGGCCTGGCGCTTGGCCAGGCGCACGCCGCCCGACACTTCCTTGACGAAGGCGAGCGCCTGGTTGTCGCTGGTGTCCCATACCAGGTCCGACCGCCAGTCGGTCGATTTGCCGCCGCGGTCGTCGGCGATGTCCTTGCCGCCCGCGATGCGGAAATTGGCCGCCACCGGGTCCTGCATGTTCGTGCCCGGGAAGTCGACATAGCCGCCCCCCGAACGAACCGCTCCGATGAAGCCGCGCGCGGTGTAGTCGAAGTCGACGATCACGCGGCGCTCGTTGAAGTGGCTGTCGGTGCTGGCCAGTTCGGACGTCAGGCGCAGGCTGGGTGTGATATCCCAGCGCGCGCCTATGGCGTACTGCTCGTTCGTCACGTCGTGCTGGTAAGCCTGGGTGGAGACGAAGCCGCCATGGTCCTGGTTCAGCAGGGTGATGGTGTCGAGGTAGTTGGTGCCGGGCTTGGTGGTGATGGTCGCACCGCGGAAGTTGGGCGGGAAGCCCAGCATGAAGTTGTTCTGGAAGCGGTGGTCGATATTGGTGCGGAAGCCTTCGGCGAAGACTTCTACGTCGGCCGATGGACGCCACTGGAAGGCAAAATTGAGCGCTTCGCGCTTGCGGTCGCCATTGCCCATGAAGCGGCCGAAGAAATTGGTGCCCATGACGCCATTGTCGATCGGCGCCGGTTCGCCCGCGAAGGCCACTTCGTCGTGATAGCGGCCGCGCTGGTAGGACATGCCGACCAGTGCGCCCACTTCGCCGATGCCGGTTTTCCAGCGGTTGCTGGCCATGGCGCTGACGTCGGGATTGTTGGTGCCGGCCTTGTCGCGGTTTTCGATGCGAGCGCTGGCGTTGACGCGGGCGCCCTTGAAGTCGAAGGGACGGTTGGTGCGCACGTCGATCACGCCCGAGGTGCCGCCTTCAGGCAGGTCGCCGCCCTGGGTCTTGTAGACGTCGATCCGCTGCAGCATGGTGGCGGGAATGTCGGCCAGGTACAGGCTGCGGCCCGAATCGGAGAAGAATTCGCGTCCGTTGAGCAGGGTGACGATGCCGCCCAGGCCGCGGATGATGACCTGGCCCGCCTCGCCGCCGCCGCGGATCACCTGGACGCCGGTGACGCGCTGCAGTATTTCGGCCACGTTCTTGTCCGGGAATTTGCCGATATCGTCGGCCACGATCGAGTCGACCACCTGGTCGGCGTTTTTCTTCAGGGTCTGTGCGCTCTGGGCCGCCTTGCGCTGGCCGCTGACCACGACCACGCTGTCAAGCGGCGCGGCTTCCTGCGCGAACACGGAGGCGCCGGACAGGACGCCGACGCCGAGCAGGGATGCAACCATGGCTTTCATGACGATGGGGCGTGCGTGTGCAGGCGCTCCCGGAAGGAATGCGGCGTGTTTCATAAGTCTCCAGTCTGTTTTTGTGTTTTGTTCTGTTGTGGGTATAACGACATCGGAGCAAATGTTAGGACGCGCGCGGCATTCAATCCAATCATGTTTTTTGCATGGTTGATATGGTTTTTGGTATCGGAAATGAAAAAGGCCACCCCGAAGGGTGGCCGGTACAGAGGGCGAAGCGCGGCTTAGTGGTCGTGGTGGCCGTTGTCCTTTTCGACGAAGACGACCGTGGTGCGCGGCGGGATCGTGAAGCCGCCTGTTGCGTGGTTGTAGCTCGCGGTGTGCGCCAGCGTGTCGCTATCCGACCTTTGCTGGATCTTGTGGACGTCAAGCCTGCGGCCGCGCAGTTCCGCGACGGTCAGGCTCTTGGCCACCTTGTCGACGTTGATCAATACCGTCACGCTCTTGTACTTTGCGTGCTGGTAGCGATGGCCGTCGATGTTCATGGCGATCACGCCCGGTACCTGCTGCGGGCCGGTGTTGTGGAAGCGCACGCGCTCGATGACGTCCTGCGCGGTGCGCAGGCGGAACAGGCTGCTGTCCTTGCGGATGGCGAGCATCTCCTTGAAGTACTCGCCGGCGCTGACGATGGCCGCGCGGTCAGGCTTGATCAGCGGGTTCGCCAGGATCGGCGACATCAGGCCCCAGTTACCGCCGTTCACGCCCTGCATCGGCAGGCCGACGCCGAAATTGTTCGACTGGTAGGTGTAGTCAAGCTTGTTGAACCAGTCGCCCGCATTGTAGCTGTCGCGGTCCATCGACTTGGAGCGCAGGATTTCCTGGCCGGCGTGGAAGAAGGGCACGCCCTGCGACAGCATGTTGATGGCAGCGCCCAGGTTCTGCACCCGTACCCGGTCGGCCAGGCTGGTCGCTTGCGGCAGCTTGTAGGCGTTCAGGTCGAACAGGGTCTGGTTGTCGTGCGCTTCGACATAGTTGATGGTCTCCTGCGGGCTGGCGGCGAAGCCGGCCTGCTGGCCGAAGTAGTCGATTTGCGAGTTCTTTTTCACGGCGCCGAAACGGTCGGTGAAGCTGTAGTCGCGCAGGGTGCCCGACAGGCCCACTTTCATCAGGTCGCCCAGGCGCAGCAGGTCGTCGACCGACTGGTTGGCCAGCGCGTTACGGTCGTAGTAGACGCCGTTGATGAAGCCCTGCTGGCTGATCAGCGACTCGCCGCCGTCGCAGCAGCCACCGCCGCGCACGGTATCGCGCAGGCGGTCGTTGAAGGAGCCGATGCCGCTGCCGAACATGTTCGACTGGCGCGCCTGCACGAAGCGCGCATCGTTGGCGATGATGCCGAAGTTCCAGGCTTCGCCGTACAGGTAAATGTCGCGTTTGGCGGCCTTGTCGACTTCCGTCTTCAGCTTCTTGATGACTGACAGCGGCGCCATGCCCATGATGTCGAAGCGGAAGCTGTCGACCTTGTAGTCCCTGGCCCAGGTGGCGACCGAGTCGGTCATCAGCTTGGCCATCATGGTGTTTTCGGCCGCGGTGTCGGCGCAGCAGCTGTCGCCGGTGATGTAGCCGCGGTCGTTCAGGCGGTAGTAGTAGGTCGGCACGATCTTGTCGAGCACCGACAGAGGACCCTGCTGCGAACCGCTGGTGTGGTTGTAGACCACGTCCATGACCACGCGCAGGCCTTGCTCGTGCAGCGACTTGACCATGGCGCGGAATTCGCGCACGCGCACCGCGCCATCGTTCGGGTTGGTGGAGAAGCTGCCTTCAGGCGCGGTGTAGTGCACCGGATCGTAGCCCCAGTTGAAGCAGTCGCTGTTGTCGCTGGCCGCTACGGCAGCCTGCTGGGCATCCGAGTTCGGGCCGGCGGCGGGAATGGCGGGCGTGGTGCAGCCGGTTTCGTTGATGCTGGCGATGTCGAAGCTTGGCAGCAGGTGGATGTGGGTCATGCCCGCTTCTTCCAGCGCGCGCAGGTGGCGCATGCCGTCCGATTCGGTGTCCGTGAAGGCCAGGAACTTGCCGCGGTGGGCGGCAGGCACGGTCAGGTCGCCGGCGCTGAAGTCGCGTACCTGCAGCTCGTAGAGCGAGATGTCGGTCGGGTGGTCCAGCTTGGGAATGTCGTGCCCGTCCCAGCCCGGCGGCTTCATGGCATTGTTGTCAAGGTCGGCAACGAAGCTGCGCTGGCCGTTGGCGTTCAGGCTGAGCGAATACGGATCGGTCACGGTATTGCTGACGACCGCGTTGGCCGCCCAGCGCGACAGCACGTTGACCGTGTAGGTGTAGTAGCTGCGGTTGGTCCAGCTGGCGTCCGGCGCGGTGTACGACCACACGCCGCTGCTGGCGTCGCGCTTCATCGGCACGCTGCTGAAGGTGGCGCTGTTCGCATCCTGGTAGATATTCAGGGCGACCGATTTCGCGGTCGGCGCCCACACGCGGAAGGTCGGCACGCCGCGGCTGAAGGTGGCGCCAAGCGCGCTGCGTTCGGCCGCCTGCGCGAACAGCGAGTCGAGCATGCCGTTCGTTTGCAGCGACGTGACCTGCACCAGGGCGCCGGCCGCGTCGAACTGGGCGATCGCGAACTGGCCGCTGACCTTGGCGGGCAGGTTCATCATGTCGGCCTTCGACATGGTCAGCGCGGTGCTGCCGGCCAGGTGCGGGAATTTCGACTGCAAGGCCGTGGGCAGGGCGCCGCCGATGGTGAGGGCAATGCTGCCGTCGGCGCCGGTGACGCCTTCAGGCGCCGATCCGAGGCCGCCGTTGGCCGCGAAATAGAGCTTGTAGCTGCCGCTGGCGGCCGTGCCTGGCCAGGCCAGGGTATCGGCCGAGAGCCAGTGCGCTTTCGCTTCGCCCAGGTTGCCGAAGAAGATGGCAGGGGGCGTGGCATAGATGCGGCAGTCGCCTTCGAGCATCCAGATCTGCTGGCCGCGCGTGGCGATATCGCCGGCGAAGTCGACGCCCTGGTCATTGCCGCAGTTCTTGTTGCCATAGCCGTCGGTGACCAGGAACCAGATGCTGCCCTTGCTGGTGTCGACCGGGATGTCGACATAGCCGCCGAAGGCGTCGCTGCCGGTCAGCATGAAGCGGTCGGTGATCCAGGCCGAACTCGGATTGACCGGGCCCCACCACGAGTACACGCCCCATTGCGCTTCGTCGCGCTGGGCGCGCCGGAAGTGCATGCGGACGGTGGACGGGGCCTGCGATTCGGCCGAACGCCTGGCCACGGTGGTGGTGACCTGGACTGGCTCGGGCGTGGGGCTGTCGCCGCCGCAGGCGACGACCAGGACGGCACTCGCGCCCAGGGCTAGGAATAGCCGAAGGCGCGAAGTAATACTACGCATGGATAGCATATGAAACTCCTCGAAGAGTGATTGGCGAGCGGCGCCCTGTCCTTAATAGTTCGTTTTTGTCGCGCCGCTGGCGAGAAGGGGGTTCCCCTTCATGTAATATTACTACATATCATTTTCGAGGTTGATAGCTCATTGCAAATATTTCTTTGCCGTACAGCAACTGAAATCAGGCGGGTTTGGCGCTCGCCTCCGGCTTTTTCAGGACCAGCATGCCGAACAGGGTCGCCGTGATGTACATGCTCACCGAGTACAGCGCGGCCGGCAGCGCGAGCTGGAAGTTGTTCAGCACCGACAGGGCGATGAACATCGCCAGGGTCGAATTGTGGATGCCGATCTCGTAGCTGATGGCGGTGGCCATCGATTTGTCCAGCCCCGCCATGCGCGAACCGTAGTAGCCCGACAACAGGCTGATGACGTTAAAGGCCAGCACGGCCGGGCCGATGACCATGAACGAGGTGCGCAGCGCTTCCCATTCCTTGACGATGGCAATGAGCGCGAACGCGGCCAGCACCAGCGCGCTGAAGATCTTCATCGGCTTTTCGGTGCGCGCCGCCACCTTGGGCGCGTCATGGCGCACATACATGCCCACGGCGACGGGAACGAGCACGATGCCGATCACTTCCACCACTTTCCCGAACTGCAGCGGCACCACTTCGCCGGTGCCGGCGAACGTGGCGATGGCCCAGGTGCCGATCACCGGCAGGCTGATGATCGAGAGCAGGGTGTTGATCGCGGTGAGCGAGATATTCATGGCCACGTTGCCGCCGAAAAGGTGGCTGAACAAATTGGCCGACACGCCGCCCGGCGACGCGGCCAGCAGCATGAGGCCAATCGCGAACAGGGGCGGCACCGAGAGCAGCACGATCAGGCCATAGCAAACGGCAGGCAGTACCAGCGCCTGCAGCACCAGCGCGATGGCCACGGCCTTGGGATGCTTGAGCACGCGCTTGAAATCGTTCACCGAGAGCGACAGTCCCAGTCCGAACATCACGATGGCCAGCGCCAGGATCAGGACCTGCGGAATCCATGCCTGGGCGGTCATGCTGCGTACCCCGGATCGAGGCGGTCAAGCCTGCGGATCAGCGACGGCCAGACAAAGGCGCCGCCCATGCCGCCGGTCTGCACGCGCGCCGCTTCGGCCACGCCCTTGACGATGCGCGGGTCCACCTGCGTCAGTTCGCCGCCGGCCTGCGCGGCCAGCTGGATCTGGCAGGCCGATTCGAAGGTGTACATCGCAAGGAAGGTGTCGGCGATGCTCTTGGTGGCCACCAGCAGGCCATGGTTGCGCAGCACCAGGAAGGTCGCTTCGCCCATGTCGGCCTGCAGGCGCGGTTTTTCCTCGTCGCGAAAGGCCACGCCTTCGTAGTCGTGGTAGGCCAGCGAGGACAGGACGAAGGTCGATTGCTGCGAGATCGGCAGCACGCCGCATTTCTGCGCGCTGACGGCCACGCCGGCGCGGGTATGCGTATGCAGCACGCACTGCACATCGGGGCGGGCGTCGTGCACGGCGCTGTGGATCACGAAGCCGGCCGGGTTGACCGGGAACGGCGATTCATTGAGCTTGTTGCATTGCTGGTCCACCTTGACCAGCGACGAGGCGGTGATCTCGTCGAACATCAGGCCGTACGGGTTGATCAGGAAATGGTGCTCGGGGCCGGGAATGCGGGCGCTGATATGGGTGAATACCAGGTCGCTCCAGCCGTACATGGCCACCAGGCGGTAGCAGGCGGCCAGGTCGACCCGCGCCTGCCATTCGTCGTCGCTGACCTTGCCCTTCAGTGATGGGATGTTCAATTCAAGTCTCCTTATAGTTGTAGCGATAGACAGTAGCGCGGGACTACAATTGGAACTGTCAAATTATTTACAATTGGGCGAATAAAGATGGATGAACTTCTGGGGCCGATGTCCGGCGACGCCTGGTTCGGCGCCTTGCCGGTCGAAGACCGCAAGCTGATGCTGGCGCGCGCGGAACTGGTGCGCCTGCAGCCAGGCGAAATGCTGTTCCGCCAGGGCGATGCGCCGTCCGGGTTCTATGGGCTGGCCAGCGGCACGCTGAAGATGTCGTCGCTGCGCGAGGATGGCCGCGAGGCGATCCTGGCGGTGCTCGAGGCGGGCATCTGGTTCGGCGAGATTTCGCTGATCGACGGCGCACCGCGCACCCACGATGCGACGGCGGTGGGGAAGGTGGAAGTGCTGCAGTTGCCGCGCGCGGCCTTCGATGTGCTGATGGCGCGCGCGCATTTCGCGAAGGCGATCGCCGCGCTGCTGGCGGGGCGGATCCGCTTGCTGTACGGGCTGGTCGAAGATGCGACCTTGCGTTCGACGCGTGCGCGAGTGGCGCGGCGCCTGCTGTTGCTGGCACGGGGCGACGCCAGCTACCCGTCGCAAATGCGCCCGCGCGTGCCGGTGTCGCAGGAAGAACTGGCCATGATGCTGGGGATCACGCGCCAGACCTTGTCGAAGGAATTGCGCCTGCTGGCCGACGATGGCGTGATCGTGATCGGGTATGGGTATGTGGAGGTGGTGTCGGAAGCAGGGCTGCAGCGCCTGGCTCAGGGAACGAAGTCCGGGTCGAGCACGTCGTCGGCGCTATAAGGGCATTTGACGGGAAATACTTTGCGCTCGATGCCAGTTTCGTCCGCTGCGCGCGCCACGGCATGACCGAACCTCTTCGACACCGCCTCATCCACGAGGCGCCTCAGGCTTGGATTATCTTCGAGCAGCTCGCCGAGGCAGGATCGCTGCTCGCGCAAGGTGCCTAGCCAACTGCCCGATTTGTGTTCCGGCTGAAACTGGCACTTGAGCAAATGCATGATGATATTCTCGATGCGAGTCCGTAGTTCACGCCGCAGATTTCCGCCCATGCACTCGATCTCCTCAATGAGATTGTCAAGGTCAAGCTGGTCGAATTTTTTTGATCGCAAGAGTTCGCCTTGCTGTTCCAGCCATCGGGCGAAGTCCTTTTCATAGAGCACGTTCATGTGGCACCTGGGATGAAGTCAGGATCGAGCAACTGTGCCAAGGTATAAGGGTTCTCGACGGGAAATACCTCTTTCACCAGTCCTGTTTCCGCGCTAGCGCGCTTGACGGCGACGGGGTACTCGACTTCTACGATTTCTGGCAATAATCGCTTCAGGCTGGGGCTATGGTCAAGGCGTCGCACAATGCGGTGACGCTGTTCGATGACGGTTCCCATCCAGTTGCCAGACCGGCGTTCCGGTTGAAACTGGCATTTGAGAAGGTGTAACAGGAGCATCCCCACGCGCGACTCAAGCTCATACATTTGGAAACTTGCGATGGTTTCGAGCTCTACAACAACGTTCGGTAAATCGAGTTCATCAAATTTCCGGGCTCGAAGCATGGCGACCTGCTCGTCAACCCAGATGGTGAAGTCTGTTTCGTAATCCGCAGTTGTGAGCTGGTTCATGGCGCCTCCGAACGATCACGTTAACACAGGATAGCAAACCAGCGGAAAACGGTACGACCAAAAAACAAAACGGCATCGCCGCCTTCGCGGGGATGCCGTTCCTGGCGTCAGGCAGACTCAGCCTTCGGCGATGCGCTTGGCGATGTGGTCCAGCGCTTCTTCCACCTGGTCGATCAGGATCAGGCACAGGTCGCCGTCACCGAGTCGCGCCAGCGCCGTATCGATGGCGATGAATTCGCCGTTGATTTCGGCCACGTGCGTGGTGCGCTTTGCACCCTTGAGTCCTTCGCGCAGCAGGCCGACCACTTCACCGTCGGCGCGGCCGCGCTGGCACTGGTCCTGGTACAGCAGCACGTCGTCGAAGGCCGCGCCCAGGATTTCGGTTTGCTGGCGGATGTCCTGGTCGCGCCGGTCGCCCGCGCCGCTGATGACCACCGAGCGGCGCTTGGCCGGCATGCTTTCCACGGCGCCCACCAGCGCCAGGATGGCGTCCGGATTGTGGCCGTAGTCGGCAATCACGGTCGCGCCGCGGTAGTTGAATACGTTGAAGCGGCCGGGCGCGTTGTCGCTCTCGTTGGCGAACGACTTCAAGCCCTTGCAGATGTCTTCCCACGCAGTGCCGACCGCCCACGCCGCAGCGACGGACGCCATCACGTTTTCAACCTGGAAGCCGATGCTGCCGTTGCGGGTGATTGGAATGTCCGACAGCGGCACTTCCAGCGTGGTCTTGCCCTGCGCCGCAACGAGCTTGCCGCCGCTGACGTAGACCACGCGCTGGCCCTGTGCACGGTGCGTGGACATGACCGGATGCTCCGGGTCGGCAGCGAAGAAAGTCACGGTGCCGCGGCAGTTGGTGGCCATGCTGACCACCACCGGGTCGGTGGCGTTCAGTACCGCCACGCCGCCCTTGGCCACGTTCTGCACGATGACGCGTTTCAGTACCGCCAGGTCTTCCAGCGTGGTGATGTAGTTCAGGCCCAGGTGGTCGCCCGAGCCGATGTTGGTGACCACCGCGACCTGGCAGCGGTCGAAGGCCAGGCCTTCGCGCAGCAGGCCGCCGCGCGCGGTTTCGAATACGGCGGCGTCCACGTCCGGGTGCAGCAGCACGTTGCGCGCGCTGCGCGGTCCGCTGCAGTCGCCCGTGTCGATGCGCTTGCCTTCGATGTACACGCCGTCGGTGTTGGTCATGCCGGTACGCAGGCCGCCCGCGCCGAGCAGGTGGGCGATCAGGCGCACCGTGGTGGTCTTGCCGTTGGTGCCGGTCACGGCTACCACGGGAATGCGGCCGTCGTCGCCGTCGTCGAACATCGACGCGATGATCGCTTCGCCGACTTTGCGGCCCTTGCCGAACGATGGCGACAGGTGCATGCGCAGGCCCGGCGCGGCGTTCACTTCGACGATGCCGCCGTTCTGTTCTTCGATCGGTTTCAACACGCTGTCGCACACCAGGTCCACGCCGCAGATATCCAGGCCCACCATGTGGGCGGCGGCGATGGCGCGTTCGGCCACTTCAGGGTGGACGTCGTCGGTGACGTCGGTGGCGGCGCCGCCGGTCGACAGGTTGGCGTTGTTGCGCAGGATGACGCGCTGGCCGCGCGGCGGCACCGAGTCGGCCACATAGCCCTGCTTGGCCAGGCTGGCCAGGGCAATGTCGTCGAAACGGATCTTGGTGAGCGAGGTGGCGTGGCCATTGCCGCGGCGCGGGTCCAGGTTGACCTGGTCAACCAGCTGGCGCACGGTGTGGGTGCCGTCGCCGACGACGATGGGCGGATCGCGGCGCGCGGCGGCGATCAGCTTGTTTCCGATGACGAGCAGGCGGAAGTCGTTGCCCGGCAGGTAGCGTTCGACCAGGATATCGTCGCGAAATTCGGACGCGGCCACGTAGCCGGCGTCGAGCTGTTCGCGGGTGGTGACGTTGACCGTCACGCCCTTGCCCTGGTTGCCGTCCTTCGGCTTGATCACGACCGGCAGGCCGATTTCCAGCGCGGTGGCCCAGGCGTCGTCCTTATCAAGCACCACGCGGCCCATCGGCACCGGCACGCCGGCCGCGTGCAGCAGTTTTTTGGTCAGTTCCTTGTCCTGGGCGATGGCTTCGGCGATGGCGCCGGTGCTGTCGATTTCAGCGGCCTGGATCTTGCGCTGGCGGCTGCCCCAGCCGAACATGACCAGGCTGCCGTCGGTCAGGCGGCGGAAAGGGATATTGCGCGCCACGGCGGCCTGCACGATGGCGCCGGTGGAAGGTCCCAGGCGTACGTCTTCGTCCAGGTCGCGCAATTCGGTCAGCGCGGCGGTCAGGTCGAACGGGGTGTCGGCGACGGCAGCGGCCACCAGCTGTTCGGCCAGGGCCAGCGCCTTGCGGCCCACGTCTTCTTCGGAATATTCGACCACGACCTGGAAGATGCCCGGCTCCATGGTGGCGGTGGTGCGGCTGAAGGTGACGGGGCAGCCGGCCTGCGCCTGCAGGCCAAGCGCTGCCAGTTCGAGCACGTGCGCCATGGAGATGGTGTCATCGTGGCCGGTTGGCTGCAGCGGGCTCATTTCGGGGAACAGTGCGCGCAGCCGGCCTTCGAAGCCGGGCATGCCGCCTACGACTTGCTCGGCGTCGGTGCAGGCGACGATTGCCTCGACCGACGTGTGGTGGCTCCACAGGTTGGGACCACGCAGGGCCCGTACGCGAGATACTTCCATAAACCGTTCATCCTTAGAGGGTAGGCGCCATCGCTCGCCGGCGATGTCTGCCAGGACCCGGCGCGTTCGCCGGGCCAATTCATTTTAATAGTGTGCTTTTTTCGGATTCGGGTCAAAGGCCCGAAGGCCTGCTGCGATCAGTTCCGGCGAGACGTCCATGGCCCAGGTGGCCGCGACCGCCGCCAGCACGCTGTCCGGATGGCTCGATGCGCTGGCATGCACGGCCGCCAGTTTCAGCAATATCGTCTCGGTCGCGCCATCAGCCAGCACCACGTTCCCGGCGCGCAGGAAGACCGCGCGTTCGCCCGCAGCGATGTGCGCGGCAATCACCGGCACGGTCGCATCGGCGCCGTAGAAGATCACCCTGCCGTCGCACAGTTCGGCCATCTCGGCCACTTCGGCAATGGCGCCATTGAGCACGGCCACGCCATGCGGCAGGATCACGTCGACCTGGGTGCGCACCACGTTGGCCATGCCGTCGGCATCGTTGATGTAGAACTCGCCCAGCACCTCGTGGCCCGCCATGTCGGTGACCACGCCCACGGTGCACTTGTCGTACGCCAGGCCGTCGGTCAGGATCATGCGCGCATTGCTTTCGAAGACGGCAGCTTCGACGGTGCGGTTGATCAGCAGGCGCTGGCCCGCATCCCAGTTGACCGAATCGGCGCCGGAGACCTTGCGCTGGTCCAGGAACAGGCCGTCGGCGCTGACCACGCCGGTATGCTTGCCGGTCAGGTGCAGCAGGCAGCCGACCAGGCGCGCGACCAGGCTCGAACCGATCGAACCGGTGATGCCGACGATCGGAATGCGCCCGCTTTCGTCAGGCCCGAACAGGTGGCCCACGATCGCCGTGCCGATAGGGCGCGGCTGGCCGCCTTCGGCCGGTTTCAGGTGCGACAGCAAGCCGGGGCTGGCATTGACTTCGATGATGGCGCCGCGCTGTTCCGCCAGCGGACGCGAAATGTCTTCGGCCACCAGGTCGACACCGGCGATGTCCAGGCCCACCACGCGCGCGGCCAGTGCCGCCGCCGCGGCCACGGAAGGGTGCACCTTGTCGGTGACGTCGTAAGCCACGTTGCCGTTGGGCTGGATCAGCACGCGCTGGCCATCCTGCGGAACCGAATACGCGGTCATGCCCTGGCGTTCGAGTTCCAGGATGATCTCGGCGCCTTTTTCCGGCGCCAGCGCGTTCAGCGGCGAATTCTCGTCGGTGCCACGGCGCGGGTCGATGTTGATCTGGTTGTCCACCAGCGCGATCACGTTCGATACGCCGTCGCCGGACACCCACAGCGATTCGCCCTTGGCGGCGGCCACGACGTGCTTGCCCACCACCAGCAGGCGGTGTTCGTCGCCGGTGATGAAGCGTTCCACGATGACGCTCTTGCTGTCGCCCTTGCGCGCGGCCAGGTGGTAAGCCTTTTCCACGTCGGCCTGGGTCATCAGGTTGACCGATACGCCGCGTCCGTGGTTGCCGTCATAGGGCTTGACCACCACCGGCAGGCCGATGTCCTGGGCTTCTTCCCATGCTTCTTCGGCGCTCTTGACAAGGCTGCCTTCCGGGACCGGCACGCCGCACGATTGCAGCAGCGTCTTGGTCAGGTCCTTGTCGCTGGCGATCGATTCGGCGATGGCGCTGGTGCGGTCGGTTTCCGCGGTCCAGATGCGGCGCTGGGCGCCGCCGTGGCCAAGCTGCACCAGGTTGCCGTCGGTGAGGCGGATATGCGGGATCTTGCGTTCGGTGGCCGCTTCCACGATGTGGGCGGTGGACGGGCCGAGGCAGTGTTCGTCGACGATCTCGACCAGCTTGGCCACCTCAGCGGCCAGGTCGAAGGGGGTGTCGTCGATCGCGGCCATCAGCAGCGCGCGGCCGGTATGCAGCGCGGCCATGCCCACTTCGGGCTGGCGCGTGCGGAAAGCCATCTTGTAGACGCCGATCTCGCCGGTCGAACGGGTTTTGCCGAAGCCGGTACGCATGCCGGCCAGGTTTTGCAGTTCCAGCGCGATGTGTTCGAGGATGTGTCCGGACCAGGTGCCTTCCTTCAGGCGTTCCAGGAAACCGCCACGCTCGCCGACGCCGCAGCGGTGCTCGACCAGGCCAGGCAGCCAGGCGACGAGCCGCTCGTACAGGCCGGGCAGGGCGTTCGAGGGGAAATCTTCAAGCGCGCCGATATCCAGCCACGCTTCAATCACGGGGCGATAGGTCCAGATATTCGGCCCGCGCAGGTGCGTCACGCGGAGAAATTCAATTTCTTTCTTCTTTGTCATGTAAATGATTTCTTGATAACAGGGCCCGGCGGTGTGGCCGCCTCACGATCCTGGTCAGGCTTTTTCAAGCCCGGCATGTTGTATACTTGCCCGTCCGAAGCTTACCGCGCCCTAACGATTTCTGCCAGTCTCGATTCCTGAACGATTCTTCCAGAGCCAGTCCCACTTTTCGAATACGATGACATCTAAACAACTTATTTCTCCGCCGTTTGCGCCTGTCACGCTGCCTGGCCACTGGCAGGGTGATGTCGAGAAGGAACTTGCATCTGGGGAAAACGTTTTGAGTGGCGTCGAGGTTGACCTTGATTCGCGGCTTCGTTTCAAGAAAGGCATGGTGGTCGTCACCGACCGCCGCCTGATCGCACGCGCGCCCGGCGAGAGCGAATGGAAGCAGTGGAGCTACCGCGCCGGCCTGGTGCTGCGCCACCATGACCACGCCGGCGTCGGCCACCTGGAATTGATGGACGACCACGGCCGCCTGGCCACCTGGCGCTTCACGCTGGGCCAGAACCTGCACGCCATCCGCGTGCTCGACCATTTCCGCGAACAGCTGGAAAGCCACGTCAGCGGCCGCCCGGTGCATGTTCCGGAACATAATTTCTGCCCGAGCTGCAAGGCGCCGCTGGAGCCGGACCAGGACGAGTGCCCGATCTGCACCAAGGTGCTGTACACGCCGCCGTCCACCTGGACCCTGTTCCGCCTGTGGCGTTTCGCCAAGCCGTACAGCGGACAACTGGCCCTGGGCTTTTTCCTGATGCTGGCCAGCACCGCGGCGCACATGATTCCGCCTTACCTGACCATGCCGCTGATGGACAATGTGCTCATTCCATTCCAGAACGGCGCGCCGGTCGACCAGGAACTGGTGTGGCTGTACATGAGCGGCCTGTTCGGGTCGGCCGTTCTGGCCTGGGCCCTGGGCTGGGGCAAGACCTATGTGCTGGCGCTGGTGTCCGAACGGATGGGCGCCGACTTGCGCTCGACCACTTATGAACACCTGATGAAGCTGTCGCTGGAGTTTTTCGGCGGCAAGCGCACCGGCGACCTGATGTCGCGCATCGGCAGCGGCAGCGACCGCATTGTCGTGTTCATTTCCCTGCACCTGCTCGACTTCGCGTCGGACGTGCTGATGATCATCATGACCGGCGTGATCCTGTGTTCGATCAACCCGATGCTGGCCGTGATCACGCTGGTGCCGCTGCCCTTCATAGCCTGGATGATCCACGTGGTGCGCGACCGCCTGCGCACCGGCTTCGAAAAAATCGACCGCGTGTGGGGCGAAGTGACCAATGTGCTGGCCGATACCATTCCCGGCATCCGCGTGGTCAAGGCCTTCGCCCAGGAAAAGCGCGAAGCGAACCGCTTCCGCGACGCCAACCGCCACAACCTGGCCGTCAACGACAAGCTCAATAAGGTGTGGTCGCTGTTTTCGCCGACCGTGTCCTTCCTGACCGAACTGGGCCTGCTGGTCGTGTGGGTGTTTGGTATCTGGCAAGTATCGAAAGGCGAGATCACGGTCGGCGTGCTGACCTTGTTTATCACCTATAGCAGCCGTTTCTATGGCAGGCTCGATTCGATGAGCCGGATCGTATCGGTGACGCAGAAGTCGGCCTCGGCCGCCAAGCGCATTTTCGACATCCTGGACCATGTGTCGAGCGTGCCGGAGCCAAGCAATCCGGTGAAGCTGGACAAGATCGAAGGGCGCATCGACCTGCGCGAAGTCGGTTTCCGCTACGGCAACCGGGCTGTCAACCGCGGCATTTCGCTCAATATCAAGGCCGGCGAATTCGTCGGCCTGGTGGGCCACAGCGGCTCGGGCAAGAGCACCCTGGTCAACCTGATCTGCCGTTTCTACGACGTGACCGAAGGCGCGATCCTGCTCGACGGCGTCGATATCCGTTCCTTCGCCGTGTCCGACTACCGCCGCAATATCGGCCTGGTGCTGCAGGAACCCTTCCTGTTCTTCGGCACCATTGCCGAAAACATCGCCTACGGCAAGCCGGACGCGAGCCGCGAGCAGATCATTGCCGCCGCGCGCGCCGCCCATGCGCACGAATTCATCCTGCGCCTGCCGCAGGGCTACGACTCGATGGTGGGCGAGCGCGGCCAGGGCTTGTCGGGCGGCGAACGCCAGCGCATCTCGATCGCGCGCGCGCTCCTGATCGATCCGCGCATCCTGATCATGGATGAGGCCACCTCGTCGGTGGACTCGGAAACCGAGAAGGAAATCCAGAAGGCGCTCGACAACCTGGTCCAGGGCCGCACCACGATCGCCATCGCGCACCGCCTGTCGACGCTGCACCGGGCCGACCGCCTGGTCGTGCTCGACCGCGGCGTGGTCATGGAAGAGGGCAGCCACGACGAGCTGATGGCGCGCGAAGGCGCCTATTTCCGCCTCTACGAAGCGCAGGCGCGCAATGTCGATACGGACATGGATGACAAGGATGGGGAATAAGCCATGACGAGCACCACTTTTCAACTCACGCGCGACAGTTTCGGCAAGCTGGTCCTGACCGATGCGGCCGGCGAGGTCCACACCGGCGTGTCGCCGGTGCGGGCGTTTCCGATCCAGGCGCCGGACCAGGGCATTTCCATGGTGCTGTCCGACGGCAAGGAAGTCGGCTGGATCGACGACATGAAGGACCTGGCGCTGCCGGTGCGCCAACTGGTCGAGGACGAACTGGAAGGGCGCGAATTCATGCCCGAGATCCTGCACCTGAAAAGCGTCAGCAGCTACGCCACGCCCTGCACCTGGTATGTCCAGACCGACCGCGGCGATACCGAATTCACGCTCAAGGGCGAAGAAGACATCCGCCGCATCGGCGCCACTTCGCTGCTGGTGGCCGACAACCACGGCATCAATTTCCTGGTGCGCGACATGTACACCATCGACAAGCACACACGCCGCATTCTCGACCGTTTCCTGTAGGAGTACGCATGCATTACCTGCTTTGCTATGACCTGGCCCCGGACTATCTGGAGCGCCGCGGGCAATTCCGCACCGAACACCTGCAGCTGGCCTGGGCTGCCCAGGAGCGCGGCGAGATCATCGTCGCCGGCGCGCTGTCCGATCCGGCCGACATGGCCGTGCTGATGTTCCAGGGCGAATCGCCGGACGTGGCCGAGCGCTTCGCCAAGGCCGACCCCTACGTCCTGAACGGCCTGGTCACGGGCTACCGCGTGCGCCAGTGGAATACCGTGGTGGGCGACAACGCCGCCACACCAGTGCGACTCTGAATGCAAGGAAATGTCACTTTATTCGTGAAAATTGTTAAAATAGCAAATAAGACTTGGTAAATACCTGCAGCTAACTTAAAATTCTTGCCGGAATTTTAACTTAACCTTCAGGCAGCTATTTTGATTACTTTTTTCCCGGCATTGCGTCTTGCGGCGCTTCTGTTCATCGCGGTACTGGCGGCGCCGACGCACGCCAGCGTGGCGCACGCGGCTAATTTGCGCGTGACCTTCATGTATGAATTTAATCCTGTGGATGGCCAGTTTACCGTCCTGGATTCGTCGTACTTCACCGGTTCCGAGATTGTTCTTGGTGATACCTTCGGCGGCCTGTTCATCTACGAGGATGATACGGTTCCTGCGTTTTCAAACCCAGCAGTGGGAAACATCGGCAGCGCAGCCTGGTACATGCCGAATGGCATATCGGCCTTGTTCAACATGCGCACGGGGAATAACCTGGAGTTTTTCGGCAACCAGACACCGAATATCCTCTCGGTCCAGGACAATATGGAGTGGGGATGGGACATTCTCAACTTCACCTATTCCGGCCAACAGGGCGACGACCTGACACAGACCCTGAATTACTCGTTCATGAATATCGATGGTAGCTTCCTTACCGGTTCGTCCTTGCCGCCGGAACTGAGCCTGTCGAATTTCGACTACGCGACGTTCAATATCATGTGGGTGCGCCCAAGCGATGGCATGCAATTCGGTGTGAACGGCGATGTCAGCCAGCTGATGTTCATTCGTCCTTATGTGGAACCGGTACCCGAGCCATCCGGTATCATGCTGTTCCTGGCAGCAGCCGCATGCGCCGCCTTCGTGGCCAGGAAGAAAACGCAGTAACACCAGGCCGGAATTTCCGGCCTTTTTCTTGTGTCTTGCAAACCCCCATGTCGTCCATTATAATGGACGTATGACTTCTTTAATTGACGATACTGGGGCCCGGATCGCCAGCCGCATCAAACTCGAACGCGATGCCCGCGGCTGGTCGCTGGCCGACCTGGGCGAGCGTGCCGGCGTCTCCAAGGCCACCATCAGCAAGATCGAGCGGGGCGAGGTCAGCCCCACCGCCGTGATCCTGGTGCGCCTGGCGGGCGCCTTCGACCTGACCCTGGCCGGTTTGCTGCTGCGCGCCGAAGGCGAGGGCGAGCAGGAACGCGTGTCGCGCGCCGCCAGCCAGCCCGTGTGGCGCGACCCGGCCACCGGTTATGTGCGCCGGCAAATCCTGAGCCGTCCCGACCATCCCCTGGAAGTGGTGCAAGTCGAACTGCCGCCCGGCCAGAAGGTGGAATTGCCGGCATCGTCCTACGCGCACATCCGCCAGGCGCTGTGGATGCTGGCTGGCGAACTGGTGGTGCTGGAAGGCGGCCACCGGCACGCGCTGGCCCGGGGCGACTGCCTGGCCTTCGGCCCGCCGTCCGACGTGACGCTGGCCAACGACAGCGCCGCCCCATGTACCTACCTGGTTGTCCTCGCACGGAGCTGACCCATCATGGCCGACATCATCATCAAAAAGATTGGCGCATCGCCGGACATCTGCGCGGCGCTGGCCGAGATCCTGGTCGAGGTGGTTGCCAACGGCGGCTCGGTCAGTTTCATGCATCCGCTGCCATGGGAAAAGGCCTATGCCTTCTGGATCCAGTCGCTGGCCGCGGCGGGCAGGGGCGAGCGGGTGGTGCTGGGCGCTTACGACGGTGACACGCTCGCCGGCACGGTCACCGTATTGCTCGACCTGCCGCCCAACCAGCCGCACCGGGCCGAGATCGCCAAGATGATGACGCGCCTGTCGCACCGGGGCCAGGGCGTGGCGTCGGCCCTGCTGCGCGAAGCCGAAGCGGTCGCGGCGAAAGCGCGACGCACACTCCTGGTGCTCGACACCGCCACCGACGGCGGCGCCGCGACCCTGTACGAACGCCAGGGCTACACCCTGGCCGGTGAAATTCCCGACTACGCCCTCAAGCCCCACGGCGGACTGACCGGGACGCGGATTTACTGGAAGCGCATCGCGCCATAGTGCCTCGCAAGTGATATTAAAAACGATATCGAAAACCCAAAAAAATTGATTGGATTGATTTCTATCGTTTAACTAATATTCACTCAGCGCCGAAAAGCCGCGCTGCGATACACAAAAAAACAGATTCAGGAGACGTATGAAACCCACCATTCATGGCCGCCGCCCGGCGCCATCCGATCGCCCATTCACACTGAACATGACCGTCGCCGCGCTCGCCGCCGCCGGTGTCCTTTCCAGTGCCTCCGTGTGGGCCCAGCAAGCGCCTGCCGCCACCGAGCCCGCGGCCGAAACAGCGGTCGTGGTGGTGTCCGGCGTGCGCCGCGCAGCCCAGACCGCCCAGAAGATCAAGCAGGAAGCGGACGACGTCATCGATTCCATCGTCGCCGACGACATCGGCAAGTTCCCCGACACCAACGTGGCCCAGACCCTGGCGCGCGTGTCCGGCATCCAGGTGCGGCGCGATGCCGGCGAAGCGAATACGGTCCTGATCCGCGGCTTGCCCGGCATTGCCACCATGCTCAACGGGCGTGAAATGTTCACCACGACCGGCCGCTACATCCAGCTGGCCGACATTCCTTCGACCATGCTGCAGCGCGTGGACGTGTACAAGTCGCAAAATGCCGACCTGGTCGAAGGCGGCATTGCCGGCGTGATCGACGTGCGCACCAACCGTCCCTTCGACTTCAAGGGCCTGACCATGAGCGCCACGGCCGGCGTGAAAAACCAGGACAAGGCGCACAAGACCGATCCGGAAGGCAGCGCCATGATCTCGAACCGCTGGAAGACCGGCGCGGGCGAATTCGGTGCGCTGTTCGGCATTTCCTACGTCAAGAACAACTTCTTCGAAGAGCGTTCCTTCAATACCTTCCCGATCCAGAAGGACTGGCTGCTGCCGAACCTGACCGGCCCGGACCTGGTGGGCTTGCAAGCTGTCCACGGCGAACGCGAACGCGCCGCCCAGAACATCGCGCTGCAATGGAAGCCGAACGCCGACCTCGAGCTGTACGCCGAGGGCATCAACACCAATTTCAAGATCGCCAACGAAACCGATTTCTTCGTCGGCTTGCCATGGTGGGCCAATGTCATCGGCGCCACCAAGATTCCGGGCACCGATCAGCTTGACACCTTGTCCTCGCGCGACGCCAATACCATCTTGTCGACCCAGGCGCACGCGGCTGAAAACAAGACGTCCCAGTTCGCCATTGGCGCGCGCTGGAAGGTGATGCCTTCGCTGCGCGTCAATGCTGAAATCGCCCGTACCAACAGCAGCTACGCCTGGAAGAATCCTATCCTGGATGTCATCATCAATGTGCCGCGCGTGGAACTGAAGACCAATGTCGACGGTTCGGCCTACATGGAATACACCGGCAAGGACTTGTCGAATCCGGCCAACAGCAATCTGTTCGCCCTGTTCGACCGCTACGGCAACGACAAGGGCAGCTCCACCGACTGGCGCGCCGACGCCATCTACCTGCCGGAAAACGAAGGCTTCTTCAAGGAATTTTCGGGTGGCTTGCGCGTCAACCAGCGCAAGGCGGAATCGATCAAGTCGTTTGAAGGCAGCCTGTCCGCCCCCGGTTACCGCGGCGCGTGGGAACCAAGCCAGCAGATTTCGGCGGCCAGCATTGCCGGCCTCAATTGCACCGCGCCGGCCCTGTCGCAGAATTACGGCACCTCAGGCTGGTACACCCCGTGCGCGGAATTCATGCGCACCAATACGGACGTCGTGCGCCAGGCAGTGACGGGCACGTCGGCGCCGCGTGGCATCGATCCGGGTTCCTTCTTCAGCGATGAAGAACGCAATATCGCCTTCTACGGCAAAGCCAAGGTCGGTTTCAGCCTGGGCAGCATTCCGGTTGACGGCGTGCTGGGTGTGCGCGTCAGCAAGACCGACGCGGACCTGGTCGGCAAGAGCTTGCTCAATGGCGCCTATGTCGATACCCCGACCAGCAACAGTGGCACCGAAGTCCTGCCGAGCGCCAGCTTCAAGCTGGACTTGCGCGACGGCGTGATCGGCCGCCTGGCCTACGCCAAGACGCTGACCCGTCCCGATTTTGCGCAGCTGAACCCGGGAACGGCCTACGTGGCGTCGAACGGCAATACCGTGCAAGCGTCGGCATCGGGCGGCAATCCGGCGCTGCAGCCATTCACCGGCCAGAACCTCGATGCGGCAGTGGAATGGTATTTCGCGCCGACCGGCATGATCAGCGGCACCGTATTCCGCCACAACTTCGACGGCTACATCATGAGCCGCACCCAGGATGAAGTGTTCCAGGGTGTGACTTACAGCACGGCGCGTCCGTTCAATTCGGACAAGGGGCATTTGCAAGGCCTGGAAATCGCATACCAGCAATTCTATGACAAGTTGCCTGGCTGGCTGGGCGGCCTGGGCCTGCAGATGAACGCAACCTATACTGAAGGCGGCGTCACCTCGTCCGTCAACCCGGACCTGGCGGGCAAACCCTTCGCGGGCCTGTCCAAGTTCTCGTACAACATTGTTGGCCTGTACGAGCGTGGTCCGGTATCCGGCCGCCTTGCTTACAACTGGCGTTCGAAGTTCGTGCAGATTTACGGAGATCGCCCGGGCAACGCCGGCACGTCGCCGGCACGCGACATGATCGCCGCGCCCATGTCCTCGCTCGACGGTTCGCTCAGCTACAAGATCACGCAGAACCTGTCGGTCAACCTGACCGGCACCAATCTGCTGAACTTCAAGTATGTCGACTACTGGACCGACAAGGACATTTTCCCGCGCGATACGCGCCGCTATGACCGCAGCGTCGGCTTGTCCCTGGCCTGGCGTAATTAATTCCGGGTAAAGTAGCGCTATACGGAAGAGACGTTGTGATGACGTCTCTTTTTTCGTGGCTGTAGAAAAGAAAGCAAGACGATGAATACCCAAAAACTATCCACGCTGGAAAAAGTCGGCTTTGGCGCCGGCGACATGGCATTGAACGTCGTCATTTCGTCGATGATGCTGATCATCACCTTCTTCTACACGGATATCTACGGCCTGCGCACGCAGGACCTGGCGCTGCTGTTCGTGCTGGTCAAGGTGGTCGGCGCGGTAGCCGACCTGGTGATGGGGCAACTGACCGACCGCTACACCTCGCGCATGGGACGCTACCGTCCCTGGCTGCTGGCGCTGGCCATCCCCTACGGCATCAGCGTGTTTTTCGTATTCACCACGCCGGACTGGGGTTACGACGCCAAGCTGGTCTGGGCCTATTCCACCTACATCCTGATGACCATCATGACGGCCGGCGTGGGCATACCCTACATTTCGCTGATCAGCGGCCTGACGAGCGATCCCAAGGAGCGCCTGTCGGCCAATGGCTACCGCCTGTTCTTCGCGAAAATCGGCGCTTTCATGGTGACCATCATCGTGCCTATCCTGGCCCAGCAGTGGGGCAACGGCAATCCTGCCGCCGGCTACCAGGCCGCCATGGCCGTGATGGCCGCGATGGGCGTGCTGCTGTTCCTGTTCTGCGTGTTCACCACCACCGAGCGCGTCGTCCACGTGGTCGAGAAACAGTCGCTCGCGGAGCAGTTCAAACTGCTGATGCGCAACGACCAATGGCTGATCCTGTGCGGCGTGTGCGTGACCGGCACGGTCGGCTACGTGGTGCGCGGTTCGGTTGCCATTTACTACGCCAAGTATTACCTGGGCGGCGACACGGCCGTGGTGTCGGCTTTCCTGACCACCGGCGTGGTGGCGGCCATCCTGTCGATGGTGGCGTCGACCTGGATCACCAAGTTCTATTGCAAGGTCAAGCTGTTCCGCAATACCCAGATCGCCGTGGCGCTGATCAGCGTGCTGATCTACTACGCCGTCAAGCCGGGCGACGTGATGCTCGCTTTCATACTGTATTTCGTGCTGTCCTTCGTGGTGGACCTGCATGCGCCGGTATTCTGGTCGGCCATTGCCGAAACCATCGACTACGGCCAGGTCAAGACCGGCAAGCGCGTGTCGGGCTTTGCCTTCGGCGGCATTTCGGTGTGCCAGAAGGCCGGCATGGCGGTGGCGGGCGGCCTGGTCGGCGTTCTGCTGACCTACTTCAACTACCAGCCGAACCAGGAGCAGACGCCGCTGGCGCTGACCGGCATCGCGCTGATGCTGACCATTATTCCCGGCTTCTTCCACTTCATCATGGGCCTGCTGATGTTCAAGTACCGCATCAGCGACGAGTACTACAGCGGCGTGAAAGCCGACATGCGTACCCGCGGCTACGTCACCCAATAACACCATGCAGACATTGACACCCCTGATCGAGCAGCGCGCCGATCCCTATATCTACAAGCATAGCGACGGTTATTACTATTTCACCGCCTCGGTGCCCGAATACAACCGCATCGAATTGCGCCGCGCGCGCACGATCGCGGAACTTGCCAATGCGGACAAAGTCGATGTGTGGCACAAGCCGGAATCCGGCCCATACAGCGAACTGCTGTGGGCGCCCGAGCTGCATTACAACCAGGGCGCCTGGTACGTCTACTTCGCCGCTGCGCCCAGCCGCGAGATCAAGAACAAGCTGTTCCAGCACCGCATGTACGCCGTTCGCAATACCAGCGCCAACCCGCTTGAAGGCGAATGGGAATTCATGGGCCAGATCGATACTGGCATGGACACCTTCTGCCTGGACGCGACCACCTTTACCCACCGGGGCCAGCTGTACTACCTGTGGGCGCAGAAGGACGAAGCGATCGAAGGCAATTCCAACCTGTACATCGCGCCCATGTCGACGCCGTGGCAACTGGCCGGCCCGCCCGTCATGCTCAGCAAGCCCGAGTTCGAATGGGAAATCCGCGGCTTCTGGGTCAATGAAGGTCCCTCGGTCATCCAGCGCAATGGCAAGGTTTTCATCAGCTACTCGGCCAGCGCCACCGACGAAAACTACGCCATGGGCCTGCTGTGGGCGGATGACAATGCCGACCTGCTGGATCCTTCGGCCTGGACCAAACTGAAGGAGCCGGTGCTGCAAACCTGCTACGAGCACGGCGTGTACGGGCCGGGGCACAACAGTTTCACGGTCGGCGACGATGGCCAGTCCGTGCTGCTGGTGTACCACGCGCGCACCTACACGGAAATCGTCGGCGATCCCTTATGGAACCCGGACCGCCATACCTATGTCAAACCCCTTCGCTGGGACGCGCAGGGGATGCCGGTATTCGGGCGGCCGTCCATCGTCGAGGAATAAAGTGCAATCTGGTATCACTACGGCGGCCTTCGGACATTTGCCGGACGGCCGCCCCGCAACGCTCTACACGCTGACCAACCGCAACGGCCTGGTCATCAAGGTCACCGACTTCGGCGGCATCATTACCGCGCTGCATACGCCGGACCGCGACGGTGTCATGGCCGACATCGTGCTCGGCTACGACAGCGTCGAACCGTATTTCGATGACGGCACGTATTTTGGCGCGCTGATCGGCCGCTACGGCAACCGCCTGCGCGAAGGCCGCTTCACGCTCGATGGCAAGGAAGTGCAGCTGCCCGTCAACAATGGCGCCAATCACCTGCATGGCGGGCTGGACGGGTTTCACCGCATGCTGTGGCGCGTCGTTCCCTTCCAGGAAGGTGATTCGCTGGGCTTGACGTTGATGCGGCGCAGCGTGGACGGCGAGCAGGGTTATCCGGGCAACCTGGACGTGACCGTCGTGTACGAGCTCAATGGCGACGATGAACTGATCATCAGCTACGATGCCGTGACCGACAAGGCTACCCCCGTCAACCTGACCCAGCATTCCTACTTCAACCTGGCCGGCGGGGGCGACATCCTCGGGCACCAGCTCACCATCGCTGCCGATGCCTACACGCCAGTCGACGCCACCCTGATTCCGACCGGGGAACTGGCGCCGGTGGCTGGCACCGCGTTCGACTTCCGCACCCCGCACGCGATCGGCGAGCGCATCGGATCGGAAGAGGAACAATTGGCCTACGGATGGGGCTACGATCATAATTTCGCACTGAACAAGCCTGCCGGACGCGCCTCCACGCTGGCCGCGCGCCTGCGCCACGCCCAGTCGGGCAGGGTGTTGGAACTGCATACCGAAGAGCCTGGCCTGCAGTTCTACAGCGGCAATTTCCTCGACGGCTCCCTGAGCGGAAAAGGCCGTACATACGGCTTCCGCAGCGGCCTGTGCCTGGAACCACAGCACTTTCCGGACTCGCCAAATCAGCCAGATTTTCCCAATACTATCTTGCGGCCCGGCGAAGAATATGCGACCGTGTCGAAGTATAAATTTTACGTGGGGACACAATGTTTGAAATGATGGTCGATGCCAGGAACCAGCTTGGCGAATGCGTCCTGTGGGACGATCGCGGAGAGCGGGTATTGTGGACGGATATCCTGGGTTCGACCCTGTGGTCGCATCATCCTGCCAGCGGCGTCACGCAAAGCTGGCCGATGCCGGAAAAGGTGGCATCGTTCGCGCTGACCAACAGCGACGACCGCCTGCTGCTGGGCCTTGCCTCGCAGCTGGCATTCTTCGATTTTTCGACCGGTGAATTCACCGCCATCGTGGCCGTGGAAAAGGGCTTGACCACGCGCCTGAACGACGGCCGCTGCGACCGCCAGGGCCGCTTCGTGTTCGGCACCTTCAACGAAGCCGAACCGCGCGAACGGATCGGCGGCTTCTACCGCTTGAATCATGACCTGACGCTGGAACGCCTGCTGCTGGAAAACTGCGCCATCGCCAACAGTATCTGCTTCAGCCCGGATGGCGCCACCATGTACTACGCCAACTCTCCGGACCGCGCGATCCGCTGCTGCGACTACGACGTCGTCACCGGCGCCGTCAGCAACGACCGCGTGTTTGCCGAACTCGATGGCGAGCTGGGCGAGCCGGACGGCTCCTGCATCGATGCCGAAGGCCACTTGTGGAATGCGCAGTGGGGCGCATCGCGCGTGGTGCGCTATGCACCGGACGGCAGCGTGGACCGTATCGTGGCGTGTCCGGCAGTGCAACCGAGCTGCGTGGCGTTCGGCGGCCCAGACCTGAACGTGCTGTACGTCACCAGCGCACGCATCGGCCTGGCCGATCTCGCGCAAGCCGATGGCGCCTTCTTCCAGCTCGGCACGACGCTGCGCGGCCTGCCAGAAAGCCGCGCCTTCCCCATCTAAGCATTCGGCGGGGGCCAGGCCTGACATCCGGACACGAGCTCAGCCGCAATGCGGCTGAGCTCGTGTCCGGATGTCAGGCCTGGCCCCCGCCGATTTTCAGGATGGCTTCTTCTTCCGGTTGCGCCACATGCGGCGGATCAGGAAGAAGGGCACGCTGAACAGCAGCAGCCAGGGCAGGGCGGCGACCACGAAGGTGATCATCGCGCCCAGGCTGCCCATCAACACCCGGCCTGACTCGCCCAAGGCATTCACGGTTGGCTCGGCCCAGCTGCCTTTCGATGCCAGCCTTTCCGCCAGCAGTTCGATATCCACCCGCACCAGCTCGGTCTCGGCGGCCAGCGCCTTGCGCATCATCTGGATGCTGTCGAGCTGGGACTGCGTTTCCGCCAGTTGACGTTCTGCAGCCAGCACTTCTTCCAGCTTGCCGGTCCGCTTGGCCAGCAATTCGGTGATCCTGTCGCGCAGCGCGGTCAGGTTCTTGATCTTCGCTTCGACATCGATCACTTCCGCCGTCTTGTCGTCACTGTCCTGGTTGTGCTGAAGCAGCTTTCCCTGCGCCTGCACGCCTTTCAGGAAAGTACTGAAAGCGGCCGGCGGTATGCGCGCCGACAGACTCGCCTTGCCATACTGGTCGGCCGTTGCGATGGTCTGCTTGGCGTTGAGCACGATGCAACCCAGTTTCAGGCATTCCGAGTGGATCGCGTCGAAGCGCTTTTGCAGCTCTTCACCAGGTGCTTCGAACACCAGCGAATGGCGTAGCGCGATATGACGCCCCGTCCTTTGCCCAGCCGCTGGCACGCCGCCGACCATCCTTGTTTCCGCCTCGACGGGCGCACCGACGCTCTTCGACAGATGCATGCCCTCCGAACAGCCGAGCAGCGCAAGGGCCGCCACACAACACAACAGTTTTTTCATCGTCGATGCCTTATTGGAAGAGAGCCCGATGGTAGCACCCTAGTTGACAAAAATAGCACTCAATATTTCCCCTCACATACCAATAACGATATCGATTGTCGATAAAAATTGATTGGAAAGGCATCCCGACAATCTTTAGTATTTCGGTATCGACCGTCGGCACTACGACATGAGTGCGGCGGGCACAGAACAACTAGGAGAAATACATGTCTGAGACGAAAATGCCGAAGCTGCGGTCCGCAGAGTGGTTCGGCACGCAGGACAAAAACGGCTTTATGTATCGCAGCTGGATGAAAAACCAGGGCATTCCCGATCACGAATTCCAAGGCAAGCCGATCATCGGCATCTGCAACACCTGGTCCGAGCTGACCCCGTGCAACGCCCATTTCCGCCAGTTGGCCGAGTACGTCAAGAAGGGCATTCTCGAAGCGGGCGGCTTCCCGGTCGAATTCCCGGTCTTCTCGAACGGCGAATCGAATCTGCGCCCGACCGCCATGCTCACCCGTAACCTGGCCAGCATGGATGTCGAAGAATCGATCCGCGGCAATCCGATGGATGCCGTGGTCCTGCTGGTGGGCTGCGACAAGACCACGCCAGCCCTGCTGATGGGCGCGGCATCGGTCGACCTGCCTACCATCGTCGTCAGCGGCGGCCCCATGCTGAACGGCAAATTGAACGGCAAGAACATCGGTTCCGGCACCGCCGTCTGGCAGTTGCACGAACAAATGAAGGCCGGCACCATCACCCTGCACCAGTTCATGTCGGCCGAATCGGGCATGTCGCGCTCGGCAGGTACCTGCAATACGATGGGCACCGCCTCCACCATGGCCTGCATGGCCGAAGCGCTCGGCACTTCGCTGCCGCACAATGCCGCCATTCCCGCCGTCGATTCGCGCCGCTATGTGCTGGCCCATATGTCGGGCATCCGCATCGTGGAAATGGTGCGTGAAGACCTGCGCCTGTCCAAGATCCTGACCCGCGAAGCCTGCGAGAATGCTATCAAGGTCAACGCCGCCATCGGCGGTTCCACCAACGCCGTGATCCACCTGAAAGCCATTGCCGGCCGGATCGGCGTGCCGCTCGAGCTGGAAGACTGGACCAAGATCGGCAAGGGCACCCCCACCATCGTCGATCTGCTGCCGTCCGGCCGTTTCCTGATGGAAGAGTTCTACTACGCCGGCGGCTTGCCTGGCGCCATCCGCCGCATGGGCGAGGGCGACCTGATTCCGCACAAGAATGCCTTGACCGTGAATGGCAAGAGCCTGTGGGAAAACTGCGTTGAAGCGCCCATCTACGACGACGAAGTGATCCGTCCGCTGGCCAAGCCGCTGCTTGACGATGGCGGCATCTGCATCCTGCGCGGCAACCTGGCGCCGCGCGGCGCCGTGCTCAAGCCCTCGGCCGCCTCGCCGCACCTGATGAAGCATCGCGGCAAGGCCGTGGTGTTCGAGGATTTCGATCACTACAAGGCACGCATCGTCGATCCGGACCTGGATGTCGACGCCAACTCGGTGCTGGTCATGAAAAATTGCGGACCGAAGGGTTATCCCGGCATGGCCGAAGTCGGCAACATGGGCTTGCCGCCCAAACTGCTGGCGGCCGGCGTGACCGACATGGTCCGCATTTCGGACGCCCGCATGAGCGGCACCGCCTACGGCACCGTGGTGCTGCACGTGGCGCCTGAAGCGATGGCCGGCGGCCCGCTGGGCATCGTGCGCGACGGCGACATGATCGCCCTCGATTGCCACACCGGCAGCCTGGACGTGGAAATTTCGGAACAGGAAATGGCGCAGCGCCTGGCGGACCGCGCGGTCACCCAGGTGCCCGGCGCCAGGAGCGGCTACCAGCAACTGTATATCGATCACGTGCTGCAAGCGGACGAGGGTTGCGATTTCGACTTCCTGGTCGGCAGCCGCGGCTCGGCCGTGCCGAAGCATTCACACTAATCGACTGGATTGACCATGCTACTCATACAATTCAAGAACGCGGCCGGCGAGCGCCGCGTGGGCATCCTGGAGCAGGATGCCATCCGCGAAATCAGCGGTTTCAACACCACGTACGCACTGGCGCAGCAGGCCATCCGCAGCAAGACCAACCTGGCGGAACTCGCCCAGGCCAGCGTGGGCAGCCAGGTGCACGCCATCGGCAGCGTCACGGTCCTGGCGCCGCTCGATCACGATGACCATGCCCACTGCTACGTCACCGGCACCGGCCTGACCCACCTGGGCAGCGCCGACACGCGCGACGCCATGCACAAGAAAATCGGCGGCGACGTCGCAACCCTGTCCGACAGCATGAAGATGTTCCGCATGGGCGTGGAAGGCGGCAAGCCTGCCGCCGGCGAACGCGGCGTGCAGCCTGAATGGTTTTACAAAGGCGACGGTTCGATCGTGCGCGCCAGCGGCGAGCCTTTGCAGATGCCCGAATTTGCCCTCGACGGCGGCGAAGAGCCGGAGATTGCCGGCCTGTACCTGATCGGCGACGATGGCCAGCCGCACCGTCTTGGCTTTGCCATCGGCAATGAATTCTCGGACCACGTCACCGAACGCCAGAACTACCTGTACCTGGCCCACTCCAAGCTGCGCAACTGCGGCCTGGGCGCCGCCTTGCTGGTCGGCGAACTGCCGGCCCACGTTTCAGGTACTTCGCGCATCATCGATGCGGCTGGAAACGTGCGCTGGGAAAAAGCGTTCGTCAGCGGCGAGCAGAACATGTCGCACAGCATCGCCAACCTGGAATACCACCACTTCAAGTACGGCCTGTTCAACCGTCCGGGCGACGTACACATCCATTTCTTCGGCACCGCCACCCTGAGCGTGGCCGACAACATCACCGTGCTCGCCGGCGAAACCTTCGAGATCGCATCCCCGGCCTTCGGCCCGGCGCTACGCAATACGCTGGTGATGCAGCAATCCACCTTTACGAAAGTGAACGCCTTATGACCATTACCGGTGAAGCCCTGATTGGCGGCCGCGCAGTACGCGGCAGTGCCGGTTCCTTCCAGGCTTACAACCCGTCCACGCGCGAGCCGATGGAGCCCGCCTTCAACATGGTCAGCGTCGACCAGATCGACGAAGCTTGCCGCCTGGCCGAGGCGGCCTTCGATCCCTACCGCGCGCTGCCCAATGCGCGCCGCGCCGCTTTCCTTGAGACCATTGCCGCGAAAATCCTCGAACTGGGCGACGAACTGATCGTGCGCGCCATGGCAGAATCCGGCCTGCCGCGCGCCCGCCTCGAAGGCGAACGCGGCCGCACCGTCGGACAGCTCAAGCTGTTCGCCGACCTGCTGCGCGAAGGTTCCTACGCCGATCTGCGCATCGATTCCGCGCTGCCCGATCGCCAGCCATTGCCGCGTCCAGACTTGCGCTTGCGCATGATCGGCCTGGGCCCGGTTGCCGTTTTCGCCGCCAGTAACTTCCCCCTTGCATTTTCTGTTGCTGGTGGCGATACCGCTGCTGCCCTGGCCGCCGGCTGTCCGGTCGTGCTCAAGGCCCATTCGGCCCATCCTGGCACGTCGGAACTGGTCGCGCGCGCTGTCGTCAAGGCAGTTGCCTTGTGCGAATTGCCGGTCGGCGTGTTCGCGCTGCTCACCGGTACCGGCAATGGCATCGGCCAGGGCCTGGTGGCCCATCCCGCCATCAAGGCGGTTGGCTTTACCGGTTCGCGTTCCGGCGGCACGGCGCTGATGGCGGTGGCCGCCGCGCGTGCGCAGCCGATTCCGGTGTATGCCGAAATGAGCAGCATCAATCCCTTCTTCCTGTTCCCGCATGCGCTCGCTGCGCGTGGCGACCAGATCGCCACCGCCTTCGCCGCCTCCATGACCATGGGCGTGGGCCAGTTCTGCACCAACCCCGGCCTGGTGCTGGGCGTGGCAGGTCCCGAGTTCGACCGTTTCGCCAGCAAGGCGGCGGAAGCGCTGGCATCGGTGGACGCGGCAACCATGCTGACCGCAGGCATTGCGTCGGCCTACCAGAGCGGTGTGCACAAGCTCGCTTCACACGACGCGGTCGACGCGCTGAAGCAGGCGCAGCACGCGGAAGGCAAGGGCGGCGCCGCATTGTTCCGCACCACCGGCGCGGCCTTTATGGCCGAGCATGCGCTGCACGACGAAATTTTTGGACCGGCATCGCTGTTGGTGGCTTGCGAAAATATCGACGAAATGCGGGCGATCGCGGAAAGTCTGGAAGGGCAGTTGACGGCCACCGTGCAGATGGATGAGCGCGATACCGAACTGGTGCGCGCCTTGTTGCCGGTACTTGAACGCAAGGTTGGCCGCATCCTGGCCAACGGCATGCCCACCGGCGTCGAAGTGTCGACCGCGATGGTGCATGGCGGCCCGTTCCCGGCCACATCGGATGGCCGCAGCAGCTCGGTCGGCACGGCTGCCATTCAACGTTTCCTGCGTCCGGTGTGCTACCAGAACCTGCCGCAGGCGCTATTGCCGGAAGCCTTGCGTGACGAAAATGCCGAGGGAATCTGGCGCCGCCGCGACGGTGCGTTGACGAAGTAGCAGTGCGGGTAAAATAATAAATAGCAGGAGACAAGCATGAAGAAACTAGCGAAATTCCCCAGTCTCGAAGGCAAGCGCGTCTTCGTCACTGGCGGCGGCAGCGGCATCGGCGAATCCATCGTCGAAGCCTTCGCCGCCCAGGGGGCACAGGTTGCCTTCGTCGACATCGTGCGCGAACCGAGCGAGGCGCTGTGCAAGCGCATTGCCGCCGCCGGCCATCCGGCCCCTGAATTCCGCTACTGCGACATTACCGATATTGCCGCCTTGCAGGCAATCATCGCAGAGCTTGGCGACTTCGACGTCCTGGTCAACAACGCCGCCAACGACCAGCGCCACAAGCTCGAAGACGTGACCGTCGATTACTGGGACGAACGCATCGCGATCAACCAGCGCCCCATGTTCTTCACCTGCCAGTCGGTACTGCCCGGCATGAAGCGCAAGGGCGCCGGTTCCATCATCAACGTCAGCTCCATGTCCTACCACGCCATGAACGGCGGCTACCCGGTGTATGCCACCACCAAGGCAGCCGTGGTCGGCCTGACCCGCGGCCTGGCGCGTGACGTGGGCGCTTTCGGCATCCGCGTCAACACGCTCACGCCGGGCTGGGTCATGACCCAGCGCCAGATCGACCTGTGGCTCGACGATGCCGGCAAGGCCGAAGTCAAGCGGGCGCAGTGCCTGCCCGGCCAGCTGATGCCGGACGATATTGCTTCCATGGTCCTGTTCCTGGCCGCTGACGACAGCGCCATGTGTACCGGCCAGGATTTCGTCGTCGACGCTGGCTGGATTTAAGCCCCTCTCACCTCCAGGATTGCCTGCACGGTCGCCGCGACCGCAGGCCTTCCTGCACCAAAAATACCAATGAACATCCTAAAAAATGCTGTTCTGCTGGTCCTGGCGTTCGCTTCAGCCTCTTCCCAGGCCCTCGACAGCCCCGACCGCCGTATCCAGGTCAGGGTTGAACTGACCCCGCAAAAGACCCTGTCGTATTCGATATTCCGCGATGCAAAGCCGGTCTTGCTGGCGTCCGGCCTGGGCTTGCAGCTTGCAAGCGCCGACTTGTCGGCGCGATTGTCGCTGGGCGCGCCGTCGGCCGTGAAGAAGATCAGCGAGCATTACGACATGGCCGTCGGAAAGAAGCGCCGCGTCAATTACCGCGCCAACGAACAGGTGTTTCCGGTGCAGGGCGCCGGCATGAACATGGACGTGGTGTTCCGCGTATCGAACGACGGCGTGGCCTTCCGCTACCTGGTTGGCGGGGAAGGGCGCAAGCAGTTTCTCAATGAAACGACCAGCTTCGCTTTCGCGCCGGACAGCAAGGCCTGGCTGCAGCCGATGCAGGTGGCCCAGACCGGCTGGATGAATACCAACCCCGCCTACGAGGAACACTACCGGCGCGAAATCGCGGTGGGCACGCCTTCGCCGATGGCGGCGGGCTGGGTTTTCCCGGCCTTGTTCCGCAGTGGCGACACCTGGCTGGCCGTGTCGGAAGCGAATATGGATGGCAGCTTCCACGCGTCGCGCCTGCAGGCGGAGTCGTCGAACGCGACCTATCGCATCGGCTTGCCGATGGCGGACGAAAAAACCACGGGTGGCACGCTGCTGGCGGACACGACCGGCACGCTGCGCACGCCCTGGCGCATCATCGCCATCGGTTCCTTGAAGACGGTCATGGAATCGACGCTGGGCACCGACCTGGCGGCGCCTGCGATTTCCTTCGACAAGGCCAGCGTCAAGCCCGGCCATGCGTCGTGGAGCTGGGCCTTGCTCAAGGACGAGGCCACCGTCTATGACGTGCAGAGGCAGTTCATCGATTACGCCGCCGACATGAAATGGGATTACGCACTCGTCGACGCCGACTGGGACCGCAAGATTGGCTACGACAAGATGCGCGAGCTGGCCACCTACGCCAGCAGCAAGAAGGTCGGCGTGCTGGTCTGGTACAACTCGTCCGGCGCCTGGAACAAGACCGAATACTCGCCCAAAGGTGCGCTGCTCACCCGCGAACAGCGCCGCAAGGAATTCGCGCGCCTGCGCGACATGGGCATCAAGGGCGTGAAGGTCGACTTCTTCCCGGGCGATGGCGTGTCAGTGATCGCTTACTACGTCGACATCCTGAAGGATGCGGCCGACGCCGGGCTGCTGGTCAATTTCCACGGCGCCACCTTGCCGCGCGGCTGGGCCCGCACCTATCCCAACTTCATGACGGCCGAGGGCGTCAGGGGGCTGGAATTCACGACCTTCGAGCAAGCCGACCAGGACGCCGTGGCGCGCCACGCAGCCATGTTGCCGTTCGCGCGCAACCTGTTCGATCCGATGGACTTCACGCCCATGGTGTTCGGCGACATTCCGAAAATCAAGCGTACCACCCGCAACGGCTTCGAGCTGGCCGAATCGGTGCTGTTCCTGTCCGGCATCCAGCACTTCGCCGAAACGCCGGCCGGCATGGCCGGCGCGCCGGCCTACGTGAAAACCCTGCTGCAGGACTTGCCGCGCAGCTGGGACGACGTGAAATTCATCGACGGCTATCCCGGCACCCATGTGGTCATCGCGCGCAAGGCGGGCAAGGCCTGGTATGTGGCCGGCCTGAACGCGGACGACGCCGACAGGACCTTGACGCTCGACCTGTCCTTCCTGGGCAAGCGCAAAGGCGTGCTGATCACGGATGGTAATGGCGAGCGCGAATTCATCCAGGCCGGCATCGCCGGCGGCAAGGCAACGATCACGATCAAGCCGCACGGCGGCTTCGTCGCAGTTTTCAAATAAAAACTAACTCAGGAGATCAACATGAAATTATTCACACTCATCGCCATGATGGCTGCACTGCCAGCCTTTGCCGCCAATCAGGCCAGCATCACCATCGATGCCGGCAAGCCGGGCCCGGTCATCAACAAGAATGTCTACGGCCAGTTCGCCGAGCATCTCGGCACCGGTATCTACGAGGGCATCTGGGTCGGCCCCAAATCGAAGACGCCGAACACCAAGGGCTGGCGCAACGACGTGGTCGGCGCGCTGAAAGAACTGCATGTGCCGCTGGTGCGCTGGCCGGGTGGCTGCTTTGCCGACGAGTATCACTGGAAAGACGGCGTGGGCCCGCGCAACCAGCGTCCGGTCAAGGTCAACACCAACTGGGGCGGCGTGGAAGAGAGCAACGCCGTCGGCACCCACGAATTTTTCGACCTGGCCGACCTGCTGGGCGCGGATACCTATGTCAACGGCAACCTGGGCTCCGGTTCGGTCGCCGAAATGGCCGATTGGGTTGAGTACATGACGTCCGACAGCAAGTCGACGCTGGCGAACCTGCGCCGCAAGAACGGCCGTGACAAGCCGTTCAAGGTCGACTTCTTCGCTATCGGCAATGAAGCCTGGGGTTGCGGCGGCAACATGACGCCGGAGCATTACGCCAACCTGTACAAGAACTACAACACCTTTCTCAAGGCGCCCGAAAAGAACCGGCCGATGATAATCGCCAGCGGCGGCAACGATTACGACACCAAGTGGACAGACGTGCTGAGCAAGAATCTGAAAAACCAGACCATCGGCATCAGTTTCCACTACTACACGATCCCGACAGGCAAGTGGGAAGTGAAGGGCGCGGCAACCGGCTTTGCGGAAGGCGAATGGATGTCGACCCTGGCCAACACCTTGAAACTTGATTCGATGATCAAGAACAATGTCGCCGTGCTCGACAAGAACGATCCGGAAAAGAAAATCGGCCTGCTGGTCGATGAGTGGGGCACATGGTACGACGTTGAAAAGGGAACCAATCCCGGCTTCCTGTTCCAGCAAAACACGCTGCGCGACGCAGTGGTGGCGGCGCTCAATTTCAACATCTTCCATGCCAACGCCGAACGTGTGCGCATGACCAACATCGCGCAAATGGTCAACGTGCTGCAAGCCATGATCCTGACCGAGAAGGACAAGATGCTGCTGACGCCGACCTATCACGCCTTCCACATGTATGTGCCGTTCCAGGACGCGACGTCCCTGCCGGTCACGGTCAGCGAAAGCGCGGCCTACAAGCTGGGCGACAGCACCATTCCGGGTATCAGTGCTTCGGCTGCGCGTGCCAAGGATGGCAAGCTGTACCTGTCGCTGGTGAATACCAATCCGACGGAAGCGGCGGACGTGACGGTCAATGTGACGGGCAAGCAGCCGGCCAAAGCGACCGGTCGCGTATTGACTGCCGGCGCCATGGATGCGCAGAACACTTTCAAGGCGCCGCAAGCAGTGAAACCGGCCGCCTTCAGCGCTAGCGCCGCTGGCGGGAAACTGAGTTTCAGTGTGCCGGCCAAGGCTGTGGTCGTGGTCGCCCTGGAGGACTGAGATGAATTTCATTCGCTACGGCGCGCTGGCAGCAGCGCTGCTGGTGGCCGGCTGCGGTGGCGGCGGGGGCAGTACGCCTGCGCCGACACCAACACCGACACCAACACCAACACCGACTCCGACACCAACACCGACACCGACGCCAACGCCGACGCCGACGCCTACGCCTGACGTCAACATCAGCTTCGCCGAGGCATCGGTCCACGATCCTTCCGTCATCAAGGCGGGCGACACCTGGTACGTCTTCGGATCGCACCTGGCATCGGCCAAGACCACGGACCTGGTGAACTGGACCAAGGTCTCCGACGGCGTGGCCAATGGCAACCCCTTGATCCCGAACGTGACCACCGAACTGGCAGAAGCGTTTGCCTGGTCGCAAGTGACCAGCTTGTGGGCGGCCGACGTCATCCAGCTCGACGACGGCAAGTTCTATATGTACTACAACACCTGCAAGGGCGATTCGCCACGCTCGGCCATGGGCCTGGCCGTGTCGGACAGCATCGCGGGACCCTACGTCAACAAGGGCGTGTTCCTGAAGTCGGGCATGTGGGACCAGGCCAGTCCGGACGGCCGCATCTACGACGCGCGCATCCATCCGAACGCGGTCGATCCGCATACCTTTCGCGACAAGGACGGCAAGCTGTGGATGATGTACGGCTCCTACTCGGGCGGCATCTTCATCATGGAAATGAACAAGGTGACCGGCATGCCGCTGCCCGGCCAGGGCTATGGCAAGCACCTGATGGGCGGCAACCATAGCCGCATCGAAGGCGCTTACGTGCTGTACAACCCGGAGTCGCAGTATTACTACATGTTCACCTCGTTCGGTGGCCTGGACGCGAGCGGCGCCTACCATATGCGCACCGCACGCTCGCGCAATCCGGATGGCCCTTACCTGGATGCCAAGGGCACCGACATGGCCACCGTCAAGGCGAACCCTGCGCTGCCGCTGTTCGACGACGCCTCGATCGCTCCGCACGGCAACAAGATCATGGGCAACCACCAGTTCACCGGGTCGGGCTATGTGTCGGCGGGCCACAACTCGGCGCGCTACGAGGCCGCCACGCAGCAGAATTTCCTGTTCTTCCACACCCGCTTCCCGGGCCGTGGCGAACAGCATGAAATCCGCGTGCATGAAATGTTCGTCAACGAAGACGGCTGGCCCGTGGTGTCGCCTTTGCGCTACGCTCCGCTGGCGAAAAGCGAAGTCACGGCGGCCGATGCGCAGGGAAGCTACGAGTATGTGAACCATGGGAAAGACATCAGTGCTACCGTCAAGAATGCGCAGGCGGTCCGCCTGGAAGCGGGCGGGGCAGTGTCCGGCGCCGTGACGGGTAGCTGGACTCACCGTGGCGGCAACAAGGTGCAGATCGTGCTGCCGGCCGGCGGCACCTTCAACGGCATCCTGTCGCGCCAGTACAATGCCAACGCGAAGCGCTTCGTGGTCACCTTCAGCGCGCAGTCGGCCGACGGTGTCACGGTATGGGGCATCCGGACGGGTAGCTAATCCAGGAAAACATGATGATACGTTCAGTAATTTTCGCGGCCGGACTGGCCTGGCTTGCAGGGTGCCAGGCCAAGCAGGTCAGCGTGCACGATCCGGTGCTGGCAAAGGAAGGTAGCACCTACTATCTTTTCAGCACCGGGCCGGGCGTGACCTTCTACAGTTCGCCCGACCTGCTCAACTGGAAAGAAGAAGGACGTGTCTTCAAGGGCGAACCGGTATGGGCCAAGAAGGCGGCACCAAGCTTCAACGACCATATCTGGGCGCCGGATATCCATTTTCACGATGGCAAGTACTTCCTGTACTACTCCGTGTCCGGATTCGGCCTGAACACGTCGGGCATCGGCGTGACCACCAACGCCACGCTCGATCCGCGCGCGCCCAACTACAAGTGGGAAGACCAGGGCATGCTGCTGCAATCGGTACCTGGCCGCGACAACTGGAACGCCATCGACCCCAATATCATCGATGACGGCAAGGGCGGCGCCTGGATGAGCTTTGGTTCATTCTGGGGCGGTATCAAGCTGGTCAAGCTTGACGCCAGCCGCACCAGGCTGGCCGAGCCGCAGGAATGGCATGCCATCGCGCAGCGCGACGTGCCCGCATCGACGCCCGCCGAAATCGAAGGCCCGCACATCCTGAAAAAGGGCGACTACTATTATTTGTTCGTGTCCTGGGGCCTGTGCTGCAAGAAGGAAAAGAGCACCTATCACGTGGTGGTCGGCCGCGCGAAGCAGGTCACCGGCCCCTATCTTGACCGCGACGGCAAGGACATGAACCAGGGCGGCGGTACGCTCCTCGTCCGCGGCAATGCGCGCTGGCAGGGCGTGGGCCACAACAGCGCCTACACGATCGACGGCAAGGACATGCTGGTGCTGCACGCCTACGAAACGGCGGACAAATACCTGCAGAAGCTGAAAATCATGGACATGACATGGACCAGGGACGGCTGGCCGGTCGTCAATGCCGCCGACCTGGACCTTTACCAGAGCAAGCAGCAATGATCTTCCGTGCCGCGCTCTTGCTGCTGCTGGCCTTGCCGGCCGCGGCGGCAGAACGTTTTCCGCTGGCTGACGTGCGCATCACGTCCGGCCCCTTCCTGGCCGCACAAAATACCAACCTCCACTACCTGATGGCGCTCGAACCCGATCGCCTGCTGGCCCCGTTCCGGCGCGAGGCCGGCTTGCCGCTGACGCAGGAAAGCTACGGCAACTGGGAATCGAGCGGTCTCGACGGCCACATGGGCGGCCACTACCTGTCAGCGCTGGCGCTGATGTATGCCTCCACCGGCGACCGCGCGGTGCTGGACCGGCTCAACTATGTCGTCGCTGAATTGAAGAAGTGCCAGGGAGCCGACGGCTATCTGGGCGGCATCCCAGGCGGCAGCGCGGCATGGCGCGACCTTGCCGCAGGCAAGCTGCAAGCCGACAATTTCTCCCTCAATGGCAAGTGGGTGCCCTGGTATAACCTGCACAAGGTCTACGCCGGCCTGCGCGATGCCTGGCGCTACGCCGACAACGAGGATGCGCGCCGCATGCTGGTCAAGCTGGCCGACTGGGCGCTGGCGCTCACGGCGCGCCTGTCGCCGGAGCAGATGGAAACCATGCTGCGCAGCGAACACGGGGGCATGAACGAAGTGCTGGCCGACGTCTACCAGCTCACCGGCGACAAGAAATACCTGGCGCTGGCGATGCGTTTTTCGCACAAGGCCGTGCTGGACCCGCTGACGCAGCAGCAGGACAAGCTGACCGGCCTGCACGCCAACACCCAGATCCCCAAGGTCATCGGCTTCCAGCGCATCGGTGAACTGACGGGCGAAGCGTCATGGACGCGCGCCGCGGACTTTTTCTGGACCACGGTGCGCGAACGGCGCTCGGTCGCCATCGGCGGCAACAGCGTCAAGGAGCACTTCCACGACGAAAAGGATTTCTCGTCCATGATCGGTGAAGTCGAAGGGCCCGAGACCTGCAACACCTACAACATGCTGCGCCTGTCGGAAATGCTGTTCCTGCAGGACCAGCAGGTGCGCTATACCGACTACATCGAGCGCGCGCTGTACAACCATATCTTGTCGTCGCAGCGGCCGCAGGGCGGCTTTGTGTACTTCACGCCCATGCGGCCGAACCATTACCGTGTGTATTCGCAGGTGGACAAGGCCATGTGGTGCTGCGTGGGTTCCGGCATCGAAAGCCAGGCCAAGTACGGCGAGTTCATTTACGCGCACGGCAAGGACGCGCTGTACGTCAACCTGTTCGTGCCGTCCACCCTGCGCGCGAAGCAGTTCGCACTGACCCAGGCCACGCTGTTCCCGGACCAGGACAGCACCCGCATCACCATCGATGCCGGCGGCCGGTTTGCGCTCAAGCTGCGCTATCCCGGCTGGGTGGCCAAGGGTGCGCTGCAGGTGCGCGTCAATGGCAAACCGGTGCGCATCGATGCGCTGCCGGGCAGCTACGCGAGCCTGGCGCGCCTGTGGCGCAAGGGCGACCGCATCGACGTCCGCATGCCGATGCGGACCACGCTCGAGCAAATGCCCGACAAGTCGGACTATTACGCCGTCCTGCATGGCCCGATCGTGCTGGCCGCGAAAACCAGCTTGTTCAAGGATGAAAAGCTGAACGTGATCGCCGACGATTCGCGCATGGGCCACATTGCCCAGGGGCCGGTATGCCCGCTGGAGGCGGCCCCGGTCTTCGTGAGCGACACGCGCGACTTTGCACGCCGCTTCAAACAGGTCGGGCCGCTCACCTTCACTGCGCCAGGCCTGATTCACGGCGGCGCCAGCCTGCGCCTGATCCCATTCTTCCGCCTGCACGATGCGCGCTACACCATCTACTGGCCGTACTCGACGCCGGCGGCGCTGGCATCCACGCGCCAGGCCACCGCCACGGCGCAAGCGGAACGGCGCGCACTCGACGAGCGCACCATCGACCAGGTGGCGCCGGGTGAGCAGCAGCCCGAGTCGGACCATGGCTTCAAAGGGGAGGGGGCCGATGCCGGCCTGAATGGCCTGCACCGCTGGCGCCATGCGACCGGCTGGTTCAGTTACCAGCTCAAGGACAGCAAGCAGGAAGCGACCATCCTGCGCCTCGGTTTTGCCAGGGGCGACGCCGGGCGCAGCTTCGATATCGTCATCAACGGGCAGCACATCGCCAGCGTGACTCTGGACGGCAGCGCCAGCACCGACATCTATACGCGCGACTTCGCCATTCCGGCGGGATTGGCCGCTTCTTCGATGGAAGTGCGCTTCGTGGCCAGGCCGGGGTCGATCGCGGGCGGACTGTACAGCCTGAGCTTACTGCGCTGAGATATCGAATTTGATATCGAAGGTGGTAAAAAATTGATTGGTTTGCTATGTCGGAATCTCCTACCATTGGGTGATAAAACTTAGGAGACAAGCAATGAATACCACCCGCAGAATCCTGCTGCTGGCCGCCATGGCCGCGGCAATTCCGGCCTACGCCGCCAAGCCGATCGTCATGGGCTTTTCCCAGGTCGGCGCCGAAAGCGAATGGCGCACCGCCATGACCAACTCGGTCAAGGCGGCCGCCAAGGCCCAGAACATCACCCTCAAGTTCGCCGACGCGCAGCAGCGCCAGGAAAACCAGGTCAAGGCGATCCGCTCCTTCATCGCCCAGCGCGTGGACGTGATCGTGGTCGCCCCGGTGGTCGAATCGGGCTGGGAAACCGTGCTGCGCGAAGCGAAGGCCGCCGGTATCCCGGTGATCCTCGCGGACCGCGCGGTCGACGTCAAGGACAGCACGCTGTACACCACCTTCATCGGATCGGACTTCGTGGAAGAAGGCCGCAAGGCCGGCCGCTGGCTGATCGAACGCGCGAAGAAGTCGCCCGGGAAGCAATTCAATATCGTCGAACTGCAGGGCACCGTCGGATCGGCGCCGGCCATCGACCGCAAGGCCGGTTTCGAGGAAGCCATCAAGGGCGCGGCCAACCTGAAGATCACCCGTTCGCAGACCGGCGACTTCACCCGCAGCAAGGGCAAGGAAGTCATGGAAGCCTTCCTCAAGGCCCAGGGCAAGAGCATCAACGTGCTATACGCACACAACGACGACATGGCCATCGGCGCCATCCAGGCGATCGAAGAAGCGGGCCTGAAACCGGGCACAGATATCCTGGTGATCTCGGTCGACGCGGTCAAGGGCGCCTTCCAGGCCATGGTCGCCGGCAAACTGAATGTGACGGTCGAATGCAATCCGCTGCTCGGCCCCCAATTGATGCAGGCGGCCCAGGACATCGTGGCGAAAAAGCCGGTACCGAAGCGCATCACGACGATCGAAGGCGTCTTCCCGGCCGAAGTCGCTGCCAGGGAACTCCCTAACCGCAAGTACTGATGAAGCCAGTTCTGGAGCTGCAGGGGATCAGCAAGTCCTTCCCCGGAGTGAAAGCACTGAGCGACGTCGCCCTGCGCCTGTACCCGGGCGAAGTGCACACGCTGATGGGCCAGAACGGCGCCGGCAAGTCGACCCTGATCAAGGTGCTGACCGGCGTGTACGCGCCCGACAGCGGCACCATCACCATGGAGGGCGAACAGATACGCCCGGCTTCGACCCAGGACGCGCAGCGCCTGGGCATCAGCACCGTGTACCAGGAAGTGAACCTGTGTCCCAATTTGTCGGTGGCCGAGAATATCTTCATTGGCCGCTATCCGCGCAAGTTCGGCATGGTGGACTGGCGTGCCATGCGCACGCAGGCGGCGGCGCTGCTCGAACAGCTTGAGGTGCGGATCGACGTGTCGGCGCAGCTGTCAAGATATCCGCTGGCGATCCAGCAGATGGTGGCCATTTCGCGCGCGCTGAACATTTCGGCGCGCGTGCTGATTCTCGACGAACCGACGTCCAGCCTGGACGAGGCCGAAGTCCAGCTCCTGTTCCGCGTGCTGTCCAAGCTGCGCGGGCAGGGCATGGCGATCCTGTTCGTGACCCACTTCCTGGACCAGACCTACGCCATTTCCGACCGCATCACCGTCATGCGCAACGGCGAACGCGAAGGCGAATACGCCTGCAGCGCGCTGACGCGCCTGGCGCTGGTGAACAAGATGATCGGCGCGCCGGAAGCGAGCGAGCAGCTGGCGCAGCAGGCCAAAGCCGCCACGCCTGGGCCGGTGTTCCTGCAGGCGCGCGCTCTGGCCCGCAAGGGCGCCTTGCTGCCTTTGGACCTCGACATCCGCGAAGGCGAAATGCTGGGCCTGTGCGGCTTGCTCGGTTCCGGCCGCACCGAAACGGCGCGATTGCTGTTTGGCGCCGACAAGGCCGACGCCGGCAGCATCCGCGTCGGCGAGCGCGCCTTCCCCTTTGCATCGCCGCGCGACGCGATCGAACAGGGCATCGGCTTCTGTTCCGAAGACCGCAAGCATGAAGGCGCGATCCTGGCCCTGTCGGTGCGCGAGAACCTGATCCTGGCGCTGCAAGCGCGCCAGGGACTTCTGCGCGCGATTCCGTTCAAGGTGCAGCAGGCCATGGCGCTCGACTATGTACAAAAGCTCGGCATCAAGACCGCCGATATCGAAACCCCGATCGGATCGCTCTCGGGCGGCAACCAGCAGAAGGTATTGCTGGCACGCTGGCTCGCCACCGCACCCAGGATGCTGATCCTCGACGAACCGACGCGCGGCATCGACGTGCGCGCCAAGCAGGAAATCATGGATTACGTAAGTGGGCTGTGCCGCAAGGGCATGGCGATTCTTTTCATTTCATCCGAGCTGCCGGAGGTGCTGCGCTGCAGCGACCGCCTGCTGGTCATGCGCGACCGCAAGGGCTGCGGCGAATTCCAGCGCGGCGAACTCGACGAGACCTCGGTGCTGCACGTGATCGCGGGCGGTGCGCAATGAAGCATCCCCTGTTCCGGCCACTGGCGGCGCTGGCGGCGCTGCTGTTGATCGCCCTGTTCACCATTCCCGGTTTTTTCAGCATCACCATCCGCGACGGCCACCTGTACGGCAGCCTGATCGACATCGTCAACCGCGCGGCGCCGCTGATGCTCGCCGCGCTGGGCATGACGCTGGTGATCGCCACGCGCGGCATCGATATTTCGGTCGGCGCCGTGGTGGCCTTGTCCGGCACCGTGGCGGCGATGCTGATCGGCGGCGGCCCCGATGCGCAAACGCCCATGGTCTGGGCCTTGTGCGCCGCCATGGGCGCGGCCGCCTTGTGCGGCCTGTGGAACGGCGTGCTGGTGGCCACGCTCGGCCTGCAACCCATCGTGGCCACCCTGATCCTGATGGTGGCGGGGCGCGGCCTGGCGCAGCTGATGACCGACGGCCAGATCGTCACGGTCTACCATGAACCCTTCTTCTTCCTCGGCGGCGGCTATTTCCTGGGCCTGCCGTTTTCGCTGAGCGTGGTCGCCATCGTGTTCGCCGCCATCGCGCTCATGATGCACAAGACCGCGCTTGGCCTCTTTATCCAGGCGGTCGGCATCAATCCGGTCGCCGCAAGACTGGCCGGCCTGAAGACGGCGGCGCTGATTGTCTTCGTGTATGTCTTCTGCGGCGCCTGCGCCGGGCTGGCGGGCCTGATGGTCAGCTCCAACATCAAGAGCGCGGACGCCAACAACGCCGGCCTCATGCTCGAACTGGACGCGATCCTGGCGGTGACGCTGGGCGGCACCTCGCTGGCCGGCGGAAAATTCAGCCTGGTGGGCAGCGTGATCGGGGCGCTGATCATCCAGACCCTCACCTTCACCATTTATTCGCTGGGCGTGCCGCCCGAAGTGAACATGGTCGTCAAAGCGGTCGTGGTATTTCTGGTATGCCTGTCGCAGCGGAGTGCTTCATGATCAAGTCACCTTACTTCACCCCGTTCGTCACGGTGGCCCTGCTGCTCGTCATGCTGGGCATCGGCGGCGCGGCCTATCCCGGCTTCCTGTCGGTGCAGGTGCTGTTCAACCTCCTGATCGACAATGCCTTCCTTCTGGTGCTTGCGATCGGCATGAGCTTCGTGATCCTGTCCGGCGGCATCGACCTGTCGGTCGGTTCCGTGCTGGCCCTGGCCACCATGATCTCGGCCTGGCTGCTGCAGGTGATGCACTGGCCGCCGCTGCTGGTCATCGCCACCGTGCTGGTTCTGGGCGCCTGCTTCGGCGGCGCCATGGGCGCCATGATCCACTACTTCAAGCTGCAGCCCTTCATCGTCACGCTGGCCGGCATGTTCCTGGCGCGCGGCCTGTGCTACCTGATCAGCATCAATTCGATCACCATCGACGACCCCATGTACCTGGCTATGTCGCAGGCGCAGCTGCCGGTGCTGGGCGGCTTCATTTCGCCAAGCGCGCTGGTGGCGCTGCTGATGCTGGCCGTGGCCATCTGGCTGGCGCACTTCACCGCGTTCGGACGCGGGGTGTACGCCATCGGCGGCAACGAGCAGTCGGCGCTGATGATGGGGCTACCCGTCGCCCGCACCAAGGTGCTGGTGTATGGCTTTTCCGGCTTTTGCGCGGCGCTGGCCGGCGTGCTGTTCTCGTTCTACATGCTGTCCGGTTACGGCCTGCACGCGCAGGGCACCGAGCTCGATGCGATTGCTGCGGTGGTCATCGGCGGCACCTTGCTCAGTGGCGGCTATGGCTACGTGGCAGGCGCGCTGTCGGGGGTGCTGGTACTGGGCACCATCCAGACCCTGATCGCCTTCGACGGCACGCTCAGCTCCTGGTGGACCAAAATCGTGATCGGCGCATTGCTGTTCATTTTCTGCGTGGTGCAGCGCCTGATGGCCATTGGCGCGGCACGAAAAACATAACAATCGGAGACACCCATGATGCAACAGACACTATGCGCGGCAGCGCTTTGCGTAGCCGCCGCCTTCGCGCAGGCGGCCAACCCCATCGTGACCAATATGTACACCGCCGATCCGGCGGCGCTGGTCGACCAGGGCAGGGTGTACCTGTACGTCGGCCGCGACGAGGCGCAGGAAAACGGCAAGGACTACGTCATGAACGAATGGCGCGTGTATTCCAGCTGCGACATGCAGCGCTGGACCGACCACGGTTCGCCCGTGCAGTATTCGACCTTCAAGTGGGCGGGGCGCGACGCCTGGGCCAGCGACGTCGTCAAGCGCGACGGCAAGTTCTATTTCTATTCGACGGTCGACCACAAGACCGTGCCGGGCAAGGCGATCGGGGTGGCGGTATCAAGCAGCCCGACCGGCCCCTTCGTCGATGCGCGCGGTACGGCGCTGGTCACCAACGACATGACGAAGCAGACCGACATCCTGTGGGACGACATCGATCCCGGCGTGTTTGTCGATACCGACGGCCAGGCCTGGCTTTACTGGGGCAACACGGTCATGAAGTATGCGAAGCTGAAAAAGAACATGATCGAACTCGACGGTCCGATCATGAGCCACGCAATCGCCAACTTCACCGAAGCGCCGTTCGTGCACAAGCGCCGCGGCACCTACTACCTGTCGTATTCGCGCTACTTCCCCGAAGAGACGGTGTACGCGACCAGCAAGAGCCCGGCCGGTCCCTGGGACTTCCGCGGCGTGATTATGGACAAGAACGAGGGCGTGAAGACCATCCACCAGGCCATCATCGACTTCAATGGCAAGTCCTACATCTTCTATCACAACGCCAAACTGGTCGGCGGCGCCGAGTTCCGCCGTTCGGTGGCGGTGGAAGAACTGCACTACAACAAGGACGGCAGCATCAAGTTCGTGCCGCAGACGGCTTACGGACCGGCCGCCAACCCGTCCAAGGGGTGCATTTGATTGGGGTATCATTCCATGATGGACACACTTAACCCCAACTGGTTCCTCAAGGCGCGCCTCAAGACGCGGCAATTGCTGCTGCTGATCGCGCTCGACGACCACCGCAATATCCACCGCGCGGCCGAAGAGCTGCACATGACGCAGCCGGCCGCGTCCAAGCAGATCAAGGACCTCGAGGAGATGCTCGACGTGCGCCTGTTCGAGCGCCTGCCGCGCGGGATGGAGCCGACCATGTTCGGCGAAACCATGATCCGCCACGCGCGCATGGCGCTGACCAGCCTGGCCCTGGCGCACGACGACATCGTGGCGCTCAAGGCCGGCCTGGCGGGCCAGGTGGAAGTGGGCGTGATCATGACGCCGGCCATGGCGCTGCTGCCGCGCGCGATCGCGCGCGTCAAGCAGCACGCGCCCATGCTGCGGATCGGCGCTCATATGGAGGCGAGCAATGTGCTGCTCGACCGCCTGCAGCGCGGCACGCTCGACTTCATGATCGGCCGCA
>Ga0187843_10000056_pt1 | contig 96227 bp, 94 predicted proteins | sample SpaLakP09_SKY_43_FD_134516 | JGI IMG/M metagenome (GOLD analysis project Ga0187843, IMG submission 134516) | Oligotrophic lake water microbial communities from Sparkling Lake, Wisconsin, USA - SP09_SKY_43 | ecosystem: Environmental > Aquatic > Freshwater > Lake | place: USA: Sparkling Lake...
CCCCGGCGCCGCGTTCGGCACCACGGTGCATGGCCTGTCCTACCAGACCAGCTACATTTCGGTTGCAGGAAACTATGCCGGCGCCACCAGCATGCCAGTCCAGCAGGCCATGACTTCCTGGCCTTTCCTCACGGAGATTGATGTGCAGTCCTCCTTCCTGGATGCGTCCATTGTTGCCTTCGGGGACTCGATCACCGACGGCGCCTCGACCATCTACGACGCCAACCATCGCTGGCCCGACTTTCTTTTCCGGCGCTTGCACGCGCAGCAAAATTCGCTCAGTGCTGCCACCGCCGAACAGAATTCGCTGCTGGCTCAGCGTGCGCTGGGCGTGGCCAACCGCGGCATCGGCGGCAACAGGCTTTTGCGTACCTTGCCTTCATCGACCGTCGGACCTGCCGGCCTGGTCCGTTTCGATCGCGACGTCCTGGCGGCCGCGGGCGTGGAATATCTGATCGTTTTGCTCGGGATAAATGACATCGGTTTCGCCGGGGCCTTCACGCCGGCCAGTGAAGCCGTGACGGCGGAAGACTTGATTGCAGGCTACCGCCAGCTGATCGCCCGTGCGCATGCGAAAGGCATTGTCGTGTTCGGCGGAACGCTGACGCCATTTGAAGGGACCGGGGTTCCGGGTTTTTATACGGCCGACAAGGAGGCAGTGCGGCAAGCGGTCAATGCCTGGATCCGCACCAGCAGCGAGTTTGATGCCGTGATCGATTTCGACCTCGCCATTCGCGATCCGGGCAACCCGGCGCGCATCCTGCCGGTGTTCGACAGCGGCGACCATTTGCATCCCAACGATGCGGGCATGCAAGCCATGGCCAATGCCATTCCGCTGAGCCTGTTCAGCGACTTTGCCTTCGCAAAATTAAGACAAACCCCAAGCAAGTGACGTCGTTCCCGCGTAGGCGGGAACCCATAGCACCTATGAGCAAAGGTGCTATGGAGCCAACGCATGCGTTGCCGCCTACGCGGGAATGACGGCCATACCTCAGCGTACCGAACCTTCCTCGTTGGCGATCACGACCGCAGCGCTGTACACGTCGGGCGCCACCCAGGTCGGTATCCGGTGCGGGCCCAGGCGCCACACGGTTTCATGGCCGTTGTCGATCAGCATGGTCTTGCAGCCCGCCCGGTTGCCGGCTTCAACGTCGTTGAGCACGTCACCCACCACCCACGACGCTGTCAGGTCCAGGTCATGTTCGCGCGCCACCGATTGCAACTTGTCGGCGCCGCAATAGCCATCGAGCGACAGGGCTTCACGGAACAGCAGGTCGGCCAGGCGGTCGCGCACGGCGTCCGCCGCTTCGTTGCCGACAATGAAGATACGGTAATCCAGCCTGGCCAGCAGCCGCAATGCTGCGCCGGCCCCGCTGCACAAATGCATGCCCAGCGGATCGGCGTCGCGCGGATGGTGTTCGACCAGGGTGCCGTCCTTGTCGAAGAAGATAGCCTTGACGCTCATGAGGAAGCCCCCGCGAAGATGAGAATGGTTGGATTCCCATCGCGCGTCCTGGTTCCTGCGCTGTCACGCTGGCTGAAGCTGGATCAATGCCTGTGCTGTGCACGCTTGATTTGCGCCTGCGGCAGCGTATGTTGGCAGAGGCGACTGCCACAGCGCCTGACGGCGCCGCGGCGGTGCTGCCGCCGACTGGTTCCTCGGCGGCAGCAGCTATTTGCTGCGGCAGTGAATCCGGTACTGCACCGGGCTCATGCCGGTGTGCGCCTTGAACTGGCGGCTGAAGGCGCTGTGGTCGGTGTAGCCGCAGGCGTAGGCCACGTCGGCAATGCTCTGGTCGGTCCGCGATTCGATCATGGTCATGGCGCCGGCCAGGCGCGACTGCAGCAGCAACTGGCGCGGCGAATAATGAAACACGCGCTGGAATAGCCGCTCCACGCGCGACAGCGACAGCCCGGCCTGGGTGGCCAGGTCTTCCATGCACACATTGCCGTGATAATTTTCGCGGATGTGGGCGGCAATGTCGGCAATCTTGCGGTACACCGGATGCAGTTCATCGGCCAGGCCCAGGTCCTGCGACGTGCCGGCAACGCCCACGATGGCGCCCGATTCGTCGCGCAGCGCGGTCTTGTTGGTCAGGCACCAGCCGCGCGAACGGGTAGGGTAGAGGTGCAGTTCCAGGTGCTTGGACAACTGGATGCCGCTGTCGATCACCTGCTGGTCCTGCGCCATGTAGCTTTGCGCCAGCGCCCTGGGATGGACTTCCAGCGCGGTCTTGCCGATCAGTTCATCCTTGCTGCGCAGGCCGCAGCGCCGCACCAGCGTATTGTTCACGCTCAGGTAGCGGCCGTCGCGGTCCTTGACGAAAAAAGCCACGTCGTTCAGCGCATCGAACAGGCTTTCCAGCGTCGGCAGGTCCACCGCGCGCAGCGACGGCATTGTGCTCAATTCCATGGTCGGTTCTCCGGCAGTGACAATGCTTTAGTATAGATCGGGAATTGCCAATTGTGCCGATTTCGGAACCAGGAGCTTGGCCAGGCATCAAGACCCGGGCCCGCGCCGGGCGCACACTGCCATCTTCCAGCACCCCTTTCAAAGGTCCCATCATGTGGCAAGGCGTTATCCCCGCAGTCAGCACCAAATTCACCGAAGACGACAAACTCGATTTTGCCGAAATGGAGCGCTGCTTCGCGCTGCAGATGGCGGCCGGCTGCGATGGCCTGATCGCCTGCGGCTCTCTGGGCGAAGGCCCCATGCTGTCGCACGCCGAACGGCTTGACGTGCTGCGCGTGGCCAAGCAGGTCGCCGCCGGCAAGCCGGCCCTGCTGACCATCGCCGAAGCGGCCACGCGCGAAGCCTGCGCCCTGGCCGAAAAAGCCGCCCGCGCCGGCGCCGACGGCCTCATGGTCGTCCCCAGCACCATCTACCACAGCAACCACCGCGAAACGGTGGCCACGCTGCGCGCCATTGCGCAGGCGGCCGACCTGCCCGTCATGATCTATTCGAACCGCCTGGCCTACCGGGTCGACGTCAGCAACGACATGCTGGAAGACCTGGCCGACGACGCGCGCTTCGTCGCCATCAAGGAGTCGTCCGACGATATCCGCCGCAGCACCGAAATCATCAATCGCTTCGGTTCGCGCTACGCGCTGTTTACCGGTGTCGACAACCTGGCCTTCGAAGCGCTGGCCGTGGGCGCGGTGGGCTGGGTGGCAGGGCTGGTGCTGGCATTCCCGCGCGAGACGGTGGCCATCTTCCGCCTCATGCGCGCCGGCCGCCAGGCCGAGGCGCTGGCCATCTACCGCTGGTTCCGCCCGCTGCTGGACCTGGACGTATCGACCTACCTGGTCCAGAACATCAAGCTGGCCGAAGCCCTGGCCATCGGTTCCAACGAACGCGTGCGCGCGCCGCGCATGCCGCTCGAAGGCGAACAGCGCGCCCGCGCCGAACGCATCATCCATGCAGCCATTGCCACGCGACCGCAGCTGCCCAACCTTGCCTGACGCGGTGACGCGCGCGCACGACATCATCGTCATCGGCGCCGGCATTGTCGGCGCCGCGTGCGCGCTCGCGCTGCGCCGTGAAGGGCTGGACGTGGGCCTGGTCGACGCCGCGTCTCCCGGTTCCGGCATCACCGCCGTCGGCATGGGCCATGTGGTGGCGCTGGACGAAAACGCGGCAGAACTGGCCTTGTGCCAGCTGTCGCAGCAGCTGTGGAACAGGTTTTACGAAGAACACCCCGGTATCGGCGAACCAAGCCGCTGCGGCACCTTGTGGGTGGCGGAAGACGAACACCAGCTGCACGAAGCGCAGCAGCGCGCCCAGCGCCTTGCGGCCGACATGGTCAGCGGCGACCGCCTGCGCCAGCTCGAACCGGCATTGCGCCCCGGCCTGGCCGGTGGCGTGCTGGTACGCGGCGACAGCGTGGTCTATCCGCCCGCGGTGGCCAGCTTCCTGGCCAGCCAGCTGGTCGACGCCGGCGGCGCGTTGTACATCGGCCAGCGCGTGACGGCCATCGGCGAGCGCGAAATCACCCTGGCCAACGGGCAGCGCATGCGCGCCGGCGGCATCGTGGCCGCGGCCGGGCCGGGCGTGGCCGCGCTGGTGCCGGGCGTGCCGGTGTTCGGTCGCAAAGGCCACCTTGCCATTACCGACCGCTATCCCGGCACGCTCACGCACCAGGTGGTCAGCATGAATTACGGCCAGCCTTCGGGCGGCGCCGATGCCCTGGCCGTGGCAGCCAATGTGCAGCCACGCACCACGGGCCAGTGGCTGGTGGGCTCCTGCCGCCAGGACCGCCAGCAGGACAACAGTATCGACCCCGCGGTGCTGGGCGTCGTGCTGCGGTCGGCCATCGCCTTGCTGCCTTGCCTGGCGCAGATGACGATCCTGCGCGCCTGGGCCGGCATGCGCCCCGCAACGCCGGACGGCCTGCCGCTGATCGGCGCCCATCCCGCGCGGCCCGGCATGTGGCTGGCCTGCGGCCATGAAGGCCTGGGCGTGACCACGGCCTTCGGCACTGCACAGCTGCTGGCCGACCAGGTCATGGGCCGCCCGTGCAGCATCGACGCCAGCCCGTACGCGCCTGCGCGTTTTGATTTGATCAGGAGTGCTTCCCATGGCAGGTAGCGATGTGCTGGTGTTTGTCGACGGCCGCCCGGTGCGCGTGCCCGCGGGCGCCAGCGTGGTGGCGGCGCTGGTGCTGGCCGATCAGCTGTGCACCCGCATCTCGGTCAGCGGCGAGCCGCGCTTTGCGCTGTGTGGCATGGGCCAGTGCCAGGAATGCCGCGTCACCATCGACGGCGTGCCGCATCGCCTGGCATGCCAGGCGCAGTGCTCCTCCGGCATGCTGATCCACACGCGTTCGCAGGTGGCGCCATGAAGCCCGCGCTGCTGGTGCTGGGCGCCGGACCTGCCGGCCTGGCAGCTGCCGAAGCGGCGTCGCGCGACGGCCAGCCGGTGCTGCTGATCGACGAAAACCACGCGCCCGGTGGCCAGGTCTGGCGCGGGGCCGCCGCCCATGCGACGGAAAAGGCGCTGCGCGAACGCCCCCACGTGCGCCTGCTGATGGGCGCGCGCCTGGTTGGCACGGCGGGTCCCGGCGCCCTGCTGCTCGATACGAAGGACGGTGCCCGCGTGCAGCCCTGGGAACGCCTGGTCCTGTGCAGCGGCGCGCGCGAATTGCTGCTGCCTTTCCCCGGCTGGACGCTGCCGGGCGTGACCGGCGCCGGCGGCCTGCAGGCGCTGATCAAGGGCGGGGTGCCGATCGCAGGCAAGCGGGTCGTGGTGGCCGGGACCGGGCCGCTGCTGCTGGCCGTGGCCGACACAGTGAAGAAGCAGGGCGGCCAGGTCGTCGCGATTGCAGAACATCGCGGCAGGGCGGAACTGGCCAGGTTTGCAGGCCAGCTGGCGCTGCGGCATCGCGCCAAGCTGTGGCAGGCCGCGCATCTGCTTGCGGGGCTGCGCGGCGTGCCCTACCTGGCTGGCGCCACGCTCAGCGAAGCGCGCGGCGACGGCCGCCTGGCCAGCGTGGTCATCGACGAACGCGAGCTTGCCTGCGATTTCCTGGCCTGCGGCTTTGGCTTGCTGCCTTCGCTGGAAAGCGCCCACCTGCTGGCCTGCGCCACCGGCGATGGAAAAGTATTGGTGGACGCGCAGCAAAAAACCAGCGTGGCCGGGGTATGGGCTGCCGGCGAATCGACCGGCATTGGCGGCGTCGACAAGGCACTGGCCGAAGGCCGGATCGCGGGACTGGCCGCAAGCGGAAAAGCGCCATCGCGCGCCGACGAACGCGCCCGTAGCAAGGCGCTTGATTTCGCCAGCCTGCTGGCGCGCAGTTTCGCCCCGCACGCCAGCCTGAAGGCGGCGTGCAAGCCCGATACCATCGTTTGCCGCTGCGAAGACGTACGCGCCCGTGAGCTGGCGCCGCACGCCGAATGGCGTTCGGCCAAGCTGCAAACGCGCGCCGGCATGGGCGCCTGCCAGGGCCGCGTGTGCGGCGCCGCCTGCAGCTTCCTGTACGGATGGGACGCAGCAGGCGCGCGGCCACCGGTATTTCCCGTCAGTGCGGCCACGCTCGCGGCAGTCGATTCGCCGGCTTAGTCCGGCGTACCGTCGCTGCGCCGTCCCACATTGCTCTGTTGCTCCTGCCTGGTGCCCTCATCCACAGGCGGCGGCTTGTTGGCGCGGTTCGACAAACCGGTATCGTCGTCCATCTTGTCGTCGGCCGGCAGCTTGTTTCCTGCAGGCTGGGTCGGTTCCTGATGTTCACTCATGTTGTTTTCTCCCGTATTGACTCGATGATGCGCGCCCCGCCAGGCCGACGGTGTCGGAGCGCGGAGCGTCGTCTTGTAGGATCGGGACCCTCGCCAGGTTCTTGCCATCTTGGAACTCTTATCGCCTCCTGTCCTACAACGCGGACTGCCACTGTCCTATAGCCTCTGGCGAAGGCTGTGCCTAACATGGATAGTCCGAGCGCTCATCGGCGCAACAGAGGAGATAACCATGGCAACAGGTAAAGACGACAACAAGCAATCTGGCAGTGGTGGTGGACAAGGCAGCGGCACCAGCAACCGGGGATTCGCATCCATGGATCCGGATCGTCAGCGCGAGATTGCCAGCGAAGGTGGCAAGGCAGCCCACGAAAAGGGCACAGCCCATGAATTCACGCCGGAAGAGGCACGCCGGGCCGGCAGCATGAGCCACGGCAACCGCCAGTCCGAACAGGCCAGCAGCACTGCTTCCAAGTCCGGTGGCAGCAAGCAGGGCGGCAGGGACGACAAGCAGTCCGACCAGGACATGGACAATGACGAAGACAGCCGCACCCGGGGTACGTCGGGCGGCGGCAGCAAGTCCCGCTAGCCTTGTATTTCACGGGGGGCGCAATGCCCCCCGTTTTATTTGCTTTTTCGGCCAAACCGCCTCACGGATGCGGTAAAATCGTTGCGCCTTTTTAACCCCCCAGAGGAATGTCGTGGCCAAACAAGCGGTAATCCGTGAAGTAAAAAGCATGATGATGTCATGCGATCCAGTCGGTAATGCTTTGCTGACAAAGTTTCTGTTTGCTAACAACAAACACGCTTGCGTCATCCTCCCGGCGCACATCGTGTTCTGGCTGTTGCAGCATTTCCCGGTCAACCAGGATCCGGCCTTGCAGCCGCCGCCGGTGCTGCCGCAAATCTTCGCCGAAGACTGGGACGAGCGTTATTCGCCACGCGTGATCACGGTGCAGTGCAAGCAATTTCACGACGCCATTCGCATGACGCTGGAACTCGAAGACGGTTCCGCAGAAACCTTGCTGATGAACCGCAGCAACGTGGAACTGATGCGCCAGATTATGGAATACTACCGTCCGAGCCTGATGGACCTGGGCGTTTTCTAAACACAAGGGACCAGCCATGCCGATCAAAATCAGCCAGCATTTCGACTCAGGCGCCATCGACATCGTGCAGGCCGACAAGGCCAGCCAGATCGACCTGAACCTGCGCAGCGATTCGCACGCGGACATCCACCAGTGGTTTCACTTCCGCCTGCAAGGTGCGCGTGGCCAGGCCTGCACGATCCGCTTCCTCAATGCCGGGCAGGCTACCTACGCCAAGGGCTTCGAGGATTACCAGGTTGCCGCCAGCTACGACACCGAAAACTGGTTCCGCGTGCCGACCACCTTCGACGGCCAGGTGATGACGGTCAGCCACACGCCTGAACTCGACAGCGTCTACTACGCCTATTTCGAACCCTACTCCTGGGAACGCCACCTGCGCCTGCTGGGCGAAGTGGCCGAAAACCCGATCGCCCGCGTGCACGACATCGGCACCACGGTCGATGGGCGCGACATGAACCTGGTCGTCATCGGCAACCCTGCCGCCGAAAGGAAAATCTGGGTCATCGCGCGCCAGCACCCCGGCGAAACCATGGCCGAATGGTTTGTCGAAGGCATGATGGATGCGCTGCTCGACAATGCCAATCCGGTCTCGCGCAAGCTGCTGCAGCGCGCGGTGTTCTACATCGTTCCCAACATGAATCCGGACGGCTCGGTGCGCGGCAACCTGCGCACCAATGCCAGCGGCGCCAACCTGAACCGCGAATGGATGAACCCGTCGGCCGAGCGCAGCCCGGAAGTGCTGTGCGTGAAAAACAAGATCCACGAAACCGGCTGCGACATGTTCTTCGACATCCATGGCGACGAAGCGCTGCCGTACAACTTCGTGGCCGGCAATGAAATGCTGGCCGACTTCACGCCCGAGCGCGCGGCCAAGCAAAATGCCTTCGTGGCGCAGTACATGGCGGCCAGCCCGGACTTCCAGAACGTCTACGGCTACGCCGCCAGCAAGTACAACGAAGACATGCTCACGCTCGCCTCGAAGTACATCGGCCACACCTTCAAGTGCCTGTCGCTGACGCTGGAAATGCCGTTCAAGGACAATGCCAACCTGCCCGACGCCTACACCGGCTGGAACGGCGCCCGCAGCAGCGCCCTGGGCGCGGCCATGCTGCAACCGGTCCTGCAGGCGCTGGAGTAAGCATGGGCGTCGAAATCGAGCGCAAGTTCCTGCTCGAAGGCGACGCCTGGCGCGCGCTGGGCACCCCGGTGCTCCTGCGCCAGGGCTATCTGTCATCCGACCCGGACCGGGTGGTGCGCGTGCGTACCGAAGGCGGCAAGGGCAGCATGACCATCAAGGGGCGCAGCACGGGCGCCACGCGCGGCGAGTGGGAATACGAAATCCCGCTGGCCGACGCCAATGAATTGCTCGACCGCCTGTGCCAGCAACCCATCATCGAAAAATACCGGCGCCGCATCGATTTCGCAGGCAATACCTGGGAAGTCGATGAGTTCCTGGGCGAAAACCAGGGATTGATGTTCGCCGAAATCGAACTGGCGTCCGAAGACCAGCAGTTCGACAAGCCCCACTGGATCGGCGCCGAAGTCACCGACGACCGTCGCTATTACAACTCCAGCCTGATCCGCCTGCCATTCTCCAAGTGGTAGCGCCATAACAACGTTAATTTTTGCGCAATGTTGTTTTTAGGCGAATGCCTCTAATCGACATTTCCCAAGCTCTGTGATTAAATCGAGCGCTCGCTCTAAATTGCTGCTTGCCTAAACGGCGCGTTCAGCCACCCCAGCGCGACGATCCGCACCCCGGATCCATCACCACGCAATTCGCATCAGTCGTTTTCGCTTCATTCGCACATTCATAAATATAAAATTATTGGAGACAGCATGAGCACAATGGCATTCGCAATTCAGCAAGTGAGCAGGATTTTCCGCACCGTGGCAATCGCAGCAGCAATGGGCAGCGTGGCGCAGCCAGTCCTGGCGGCCAATAACGACCCGATCGTCCTGGTCCATGGCTTCCTCGGCTTCGGGCCGAACGAGCTGCAGGGCACGGGATTCAAGTATTGGGGCGGCTTCAACGACGTGGCGGCGCACATGCGCAACTACAACGGCACCTCGCGCAATATCATGGCCGCCGCGGTCGGCCCGGTCAGTTCCAACTGGGACCGCGCGGTGGAACTGTTTTACCAGATCAAGGGCGGCTGCGTGGACTACGGCGTGAAGCACACGGCCAAGTTCGCGACCTACGGGGCAATTCGCCAGCCGGCGCGCAAATGCTGGGCCGCCAGCGCCTCCAGCAATCCGAACAATTATCCGCTCGCGCTCTACCCAAGCTGGGACGCGGCACATCCGATCCACCTGGTATCGCACAGCCAGGGCGGGCAGACCGTCAGGGTCCTGATCCAGCTGCTCGAAAACGGTTCGCCCGACGGCGATGAGGGCGGCGGCGCCATCTTCACCGGCGGCAAAGTTGGCTGGGTCAAGAGCGCCACCACCATTTCCACGCCGCACAACGGCACCACGTTGCGCGACGTCATCGTCGACTATGTGCCGAAAATTTCCGAGCTGGCCGGCAAGGTGGTCGAAGTGGCGGGCCTGGGCGGCAGCGCCAACCCAGGCTACAACTTCAAGCTGGAACAGTACGGCCTGGCACAGGGCCCGGCGGAAAATTTCCGCGACTTCCTGAACCGGGTCAAGGGCGCGGCGTTCTGGTCGCTCAACCACAAGAACTCGGCGCAATGGGACCTGGGTCCGGACGGCGCGCGCGACCTGAACAACTGGGTCAAGACCTCGCCCAATGTCTACTATCACAGCATCGCCAACGTGGCGACCGAGCAGGGCAGCTTTTGCTGCAACAGCACCGACCGCATCATCGCCCCGTTCCAGAGCAGTTCCTACCAGTACGCGCGCGACGACATGATCTTCTTCCTGAAGAACACGGCGGGCGAGTGGGTGGTGCCATCGATCCTGATGCGCGGCATGGGTTCCTACACGCAGAGCGCCGCCGGCCGGGTCGCCGTCAATTCCAGCTGGTTCCCGAACGATGGCGTGGTCAACACCAACAGCATGAAGTCGCCGTCGGGCCAGCCGGTCCGCAATTACGACAATGTGAACGTGAAGGGAACCTGGCAGCACCTGGGCTACTATTCCCAGTACGACCACTTTGACGTGATCGGCTGGCTCAAGCCCACCAGCGGGGTCTACCCGATCTACGACAACATCAGCCGCATCGTGTACAGCCTGTAGTTCCCGTAAACTGAACAGGAGCAATCATGAAAATGGCGATGGGTGTGGCGGCCTGCTGCGGCGTGCTGCTGGTAGTGGTGTTTTCGCAAGAGCCGCCGGCGCCGGTGCGCTTGCCGGCCGTGCAGTTGGCGCAGCCTGCTGCCGTGGCGCTACCCATTGCTCCTGTTCATGTGCCGGGAAAAAAGGCGGCGGCGGTATCGATCAACAAGGTCGAAGCCGCCGTCAGGGATGCGCGCGCACGCGGTGCCGATGAGGGCGAAGTCTACCGCTTGCGCGCGTCAAGTTTGACGGCGCAGGACATCGCCATGCTGGGTGAACGCGAGCAGGCGGAGAAGGCGTGGCTGGAACGGGTGGACGCGTGGCGCAAGGCGAGCGCGGACCTCGATGAAGCAGGGCGCAAGCGGCTACGCGATGACATGTTCAGCGAGGCTGAGCAGGCCGAGTTGGCGACCTATGAAACGAGCGCTGCGCCGCAGCTGGTGCTGCACTAGTTGTCTTTGAATAGACTGGAGACGGGGCAGTCGAACAGCGTGGCCAGTCCTTCCAGCAAATCGATGCTCAGTGATTTGGTGCTGTTGTTGACCACCCTCGTCAGCTGGGAGTGCGAGATATCCACGCCCATGGCATTGAGCCGCTTCCACAGTTCCGTCACAAAGCGGATGTCGTGTTCGGCCATCAGCACCTGGACGCGCAGGATGGCTTTTCTCTGGGGCGCTTCGGGCGCGGTCGGTATAGGTGTTTTCGATGTTTGCATGGGTCCGTCGTACCTCACTACGACAGGCGCCATGATACCGGAAAGGTTTGCATGTGTCGCAAAATATGCCTCCTAATGGGTTTTATTTGCATGTGGTGCAAATAATTCCTTGCTTTTTGAATTTCAGCGTGTGAGAATGCATTCAGTCGCCCGAAAGCGGGTGACCACAATCAACCAATAACAGGATCTAACGTGAACACAGCAACCTTCAAACAGATGACGATCGAGCGCAACGCGCCCGGCCTGTCGCTGCTTGCGGCATCGCTGTCGGCTTCGCGTCGGGCCTCGTTCTGTGGCGACTGCTATCAAGCTTCGCCCATCCGCCATTGCGCTTCCTATCAGTCCAGGAATCATGTGCACCACATCCGAGGGGGAAACCCCTAGTCGGGAAGGATAACTCCCCACCGACTGGCCGCAAGGTCAAGCTCAAGGGCTCGGATGTTCCGCAAGGACTCCGGGCCCTTTTTGTTTTTGCAGCATCGCAGTCAAGCCCTTTCAGTTTGAGGCCGTCCCCGGACAACCCGGACCAGACGCAGGTTCTTTCACAATTTAGGCAGGTTTACAAGGTTCCGCCTGTATTGGTATCGCACCCTCACGTGCGATACCAGTATGGATGGAACAGGCAGGAATAGCTCAATTGACAAGAGCGCGATCCTTCGGGATTGAGGTGGAAGTTCGAATCTTCCTTTCTGCACCATTCCACAAGCGCTTTCAAAAAAGTGCATGGCGTCGCCAGGGGCGAGTCACGCCGAGAGTGTTTGTGGAATGGAAGAGGGTGGCGAGCAGCATTGGTGACTGCACTGGACTGTAAATCCGGCGTCTCTGACATACGGGGTTCGATTCCCTGGCCACCCACCAGGTTCACCAGATGTGGATTAGCTCAGCTGGTAGAGCATCCGACTTTGACTCGGAATGTCGCAGGTTCGAATCCTGCATCCACTGCCAGTTCATCACCGCCAGGCGCCGCTTTGGATCGGGCCGCAACCTCGATCGACAACGCGCGCAGGACGGCACGGGCCAGGGCGTTGCGGCCCCCGTGCAGTCAAACCGTACCGCGTGGACCCTTTGTGCGGGACGCCACGCCTTACCGGCGCCTGGCTGCGCTGATGAAGTTGTTTCATCGATTTCCATGGTGGCGTTAGCTCAATCGGTAGAGCTCTGGATTGTGAGTCCAGGGGCACGGGTTCGAATCCCGTACGCCACCCCACTTTTTCACGTGGGATTGCCCGAGCGGTCCAAGGGCGCGGTCTGCAAAACCGTCGTATCGCAGGTTCGAATCCTGCATTCCACTCCAGTTTCACGCCCACCGTAGCTCAGCTGGAAGAGCGCCTGGCTACGAACCAGGAGGCCGCAGGTTCGAATCCTGCCGGTGGGTCCACGTTTCAACAACCTGCCTGGATTGTCTCATCCGCGCCTTCCCGTTAAGGCTGTTTATCCACATTCTTCCAAATTGGAATATGATGCAGTACAGGTGAATTTTATGATCCCTCAAATTCTGGCACTCGACATCGCTGGAAATCCCTTCGACTGGATTTCCGCCCAGGACGCGATCCACTACTATGCAACCGACAAGGTGGCATGGGAGCTTGGTGATCGCGAGTTCCTGTTTCGCGGCGGGATGTCGAACGCGGGCATCATGTCCACCCTGACGGTCAAGCCCATCATCGCCATTTCCGGCAGCCAGCGCATGGCGCGCATGTTGCGCGCCGAACTCCCCTTGGGTGACGACAACAGCCTGCTGTTCGCGCGCGACCGCCATACCTGCGCCTACTGCGGCAACGTGTTCGCGAAACAGTATCTGTCGCGCGACCACATCCTGGCGCGTACCCACGGCGGGCGCGATAGCTGGATGAATTGCGTCACGGCTTGCAAGGCTTGCAACCAGGCCAAGGGCGCGCGCTTCGTGCATGATTTCCGGCCCTTGCTGTACGTGCCGTATGCGCCGTGCCGCTTCGAGCACTTCATCCTGAGCGGACGGCATGTGCTGGCCGACCAGCACGACTACCTGTCGGCGAAACTGCCGAAGCACTCGCGGCTACTGGCCTGAACGACAAAATGCCCGGATAAAACCGGGCATTTTTTTTGACAGCACCTTACCGGATCAGTGAAAGTGTTCGTTCCCCGCCGGCGCATCGTCCGGCATTTCGGCGTGCACCAGTTCCCCGGTTGGATCGGCAAAGTACGGTGCGCCGCAGTCGTCGCAATACTCGGCCACGAAACGTTCGCTGTGGCGCTTGATATGCGTGATGCCGGCGTCGTTCAGGTGCGCCTGGATTTCCTCGATAGGCGCCTTCTGGACAGACATGCCTTCCATGTCGGCGCTGGACAGGCCTTCGACCGGCGTGCCGTCTTCGTCTTCCTGGCCATACAGCGGCCACACGATGCCATAAATGACTTCGGTGGTCTGGCGCAGCGTGAAGGCGACCCGGTATTCGTCGATCTGGCCGTCGGGCGACTCTTCGCCGAAACCGGCGATCACGGCGCGCAGGTCGGACGCTTCCACCGCCAGGGTGTTGGTCAGGTAGTGCACGGCGGCGCGGATGGACACAGGGCGTATGAGCTTGTCGGCTTCGCGGCAGGCCACGTAATACGCTTCCGGCAGCAGCAGTTCAATGCCGCAGCCCGGCAGCAGGCGCGACACCGTATCGGCCGCCTGTTTTTGCCACTGTTCCAGCGCGTTGGCGCGCTCGGTGATGAAATTGACCTGGTGCTGTGGCTCCTGCCAGCGGAACAGCGGTGCGTTCAGCGGCGCCACGACGGCCACCAGCAGGTAGCGCGTATCGGCCAGGAAGGGCGCCGTTTCGGGCGGCTTGGCGATCGGCTTGGTGGACGTGCCCTTGTAGGCGGCCTGCGCCAGCTTGTGCGTGGCCGAATACGTTTCGGCGTGCGTGCGCGGCAGCTGGTCGATCGCGAACAGGGTAGGGGCCATCGACATCTTGACGCCGTCGGCCAGCAGGTGCGCCGAAAAATGGGCCGACAGGGTAACCAGCTCGTCCGCCGGAATGGTGCCCGAGGCGATGGAGAAACGGGTCCAGGCCAGGATGGGCGCGGCCACCAGCAAGGTCTGGTAGGTGGTTTCCACGCCGTCGTGCAGGTCGACCATGAGCGACGATTCGCTGACCGCTTCCACGCCTTCCATCAGCATGTCGTAAGCGTTCAGGTCGTCCTTGAACAGCACGTTGAGCGTGTTGTCGATGGTTTCCTGGTGCCCGGTCTTGAGCAGTTTTTGAAGATGCGTATCCAGGTGGCGTTCCCAGGCTCGCTCCTCGATACGGCTTGCCGCCTGCACGATCGCCTGGCTGATACTGACCAGCCGCTGGCTTTCTGCCGACAGTTTAGGGGATGAATCTTTGGATGGACGACGCATAGCGAATAAGGATCTTTTTAAATGATTGAACGGATCAGTGAATTTAATTCAATGATAAACCCTTAGACACCCTATTGTAGTGCATTCCCGGATTGACGAAAAAAAACGCCGGACGAATCCGGCGTTTCTTGAGGCAGCGCAAGCAGCTACTTAGGCGGCCAGCAGCTGGCGCAGCACGAATGGCAGGATGCCGCCATGCTTGTAGTAGTCGACTTCGATCGGGGTGTCGATACGCAGCAGGACCTTGACTTCCTGGACGTCGCCGTTGGCGCGCTTGATGACCAGGGTCGCCAGTTGCTGCGGCTTGATCTCGCCTTCGAGGCCTTTCAGGTCGAAGGTTTCGTTGCCGGTGATGTTCAGGGTCTGCACGCTGTCGTCGCCGATGAATTGCAGCGGCAGCACGCCCATGCCCACCAGGTTCGAGCGGTGGATACGTTCGAACGAGCGGGTGATGACCGCTTTCACGCCCAGCAGCTGGGTGCCCTTGGCCGCCCAGTCGCGCGACGAGCCGGTGCCGTATTCTTCGCCGCCGAACACCATGGTCGGTACGCCGTCGGCGACGTATTTCATGGCCGCGTCGTAGATCGACATGGTTTCGCCGCTAGGCTGGTGCACCGTGATGCCGCCTTCGACCGCCGAGCCGTCGGCCTTGGCCGGGATCATGCGGTTCTTGATACGCACGTTGGCGAAGGTACCGCGCATCATGATTTCGTGATTGCCGCGGCGCGAACCGTAGGAATTGAAGTCGGCTTTCAGAACGCCGTTGGCCAGCAGCCATTTGCCCGCAGGGCCGCTTTCCTGGATCGAACCGGCCGGCGAAATGTGGTCGGTGGTGATCGAGTCGCCAAACACGCCCAGTGCGCGCGCATTGCTGATGCCGGTGGCGGCAGCTTTCGGCGTCATTTCGAAGCCATCGAAGAACGGTGGCTCGGCGATGTAGGTCGATGCCGGCCAGTTGTAGACCTGGCCTTCGGTGGTGCTGACTTTTTCCCACAGCTTGCCCGGTGCGCCCTTGACGTCGGCGTAGTTCGACTTGAAGACTTTCGAATTCATGGCGAACTTCATCAGCTTGCCGATTTCCTTCGAGGTCGGCCAGATGTCGCCCAGGTAGACGTCCTTGCCGTTCTTGCCCTTGCCAACCGGCTGGGTCATCAGGTCGACGGTCATGTTGCCGGCGATGGCGTAGGCCACGACCAGCGGCGGCGAAGCCAGGAAGTTGGAACGGATGTTCGGGTGGATCCGTGCTTCGAAGTTGCGGTTGCCCGACAGGACGGCCGAAGCCACGATGTCGTTGGTGGCGATGGCCGCGTTCAGCTCAGGGGTCAGGTCGCCGGCATTGCCGATGCAGGTGGTGCAGCCGTAGGCGGTCACGCCGAAGCCCAGTTTTTCCAGGTAAGGCAGCAGGCCGGCGGCGGTCAGGTACTCGGTGATCACGCGCGAGCCAGGGGCCAGGCTGGTCTTGATGTGGGGCGCCACTTCCAGGCCCGCTTCAACGGCCTTCTTGGCCAGCAGGCCGGCCGCCAGCAGCACGCTCGGGTTCGACGTGTTGGTGCAGGACGTGATGGCCGCGATCAGGACGTCGCCGTTCTTTACGTTCACGCCATTGGTGGTGGTGTAGGTGTTGGTCAGGTCGTCGGCGTTCTTGTTGAAGCCGTTTTCGGTGGTCGGCTTCGAGAACAGTTCGATGAAGTTGTTGCGCACATTGCCGATTTCGATACGGTCCTGCGGGCGCTTCGGGCCGGCCAGCGACGGCGTGACGGTCGACAGGTCGAGCGATACCACGCGGGTGTAGTCGATGTCGCCTTCCTGCGGCACGCCGTACATGCCCTGGGCCTTGAAGTAGTTCTTGAAGGCGGTGATTTCGTCCTTGGTGCGGCCGGTGCCTTCGAAGTATTCGATGGTGGCATCGTCAACCGGGAAGAAGCCCATGGTCGCGCCGTATTCCGGGGCCATGTTGGCGATGGTCGCGCGGTCGGTCAGCGACAGCGTTTCGGTGCCGGCGCCGAAGAATTCGACGAACTTGCCGACGACTTTTTCCTTGCGCAGCATTTCGGTGATGGTGAGCACCAGGTCGGTGGCGGTGCAGCCTTCGCGCAGCGCGCCGGTCAGGTTGACGCCGATGACGTCCGGGGTCAGGAAGTAGACCGGCTGGCCCAGCATGCCCGCTTCGGCTTCGATGCCGCCCACGCCCCAGCCGACGACGCCAATGCCGTTGATCATGGTGGTGTGCGAGTCGGTGCCGACCAGGGTGTCAGGGTAATAGGTGTCGCCGGCCTTGTGCACGCCGCGCGCCAGGTATTCCAGGTTGACCTGGTGGACGATGCCGAAGCCCGGTGGCACCACGCCGAAGGTGTCGAATGCCTGCATGCCCCACTTCATGAACTGGTAGCGCTCGTTATTGCGCGAGAATTCCAGTTTCATGTTCAGGTCGAGCGCGTTTTTGTCGCGGTAGTGGTCGATGGTGACCGAGTGGTCGACCACCAGGTCGACCGGCACCAGCGGCTCGATGTTTTTCGGGTTCATGCCCATTTTGTTGGCGACGTTGCGCATCGCGGCCAGGTCGGCCAGCAGCGGCACGCCGGTAAAGTCCTGCAACACCACGCGCGCGACGACGAAAGGAATTTCGTCGGTGCGGTCGGCGTTCGGGCTCCAGTTCGCCAATTGCTTGACGTGTTCTTCGGTCACCTTCTTGCCGTCGCAATTGCGCAGCACGGATTCGAGAACAATACGGATCGACACCGGCAGGCGCGAGACGTTCACGCCCAGGCTTTTCTCGAGTGCGGGCAGCGAGTAGAACTTGCCTTTCTGGCCGGCCGACAGTTTGAAATCCTTGAGCGTGTTCAGTGTGTTGCGGGACATGACCTCTCCTTCAGTGGGGTTTTTTTGTTGCTAGGTTTTTTTAGGATCTGCCTCGACGGCGACAGGCTTCATTTGTTCAGCGTTCTTGCATTCATTGGCCAGCTGGCGGTTTTGCTTGGAATCGAGCAGCATGCCCTTGGCAGGAATGCCGATCCAGATCAGGCCGAAACTGGTGTTCTCGAACCGCTGGGCGCCGGTGGTGGTGCCCACGCGCGACAGGCGGTGCAGGCGTTTTTTCCAGCGCAGGGCGATGTATTTGTCATCGGCCTCGTTGTGATAGATCGTGATCTTGTTACCGAGTTCACAATGGTATTCGGTGGTCAGGTCGCGGGTGACGTCCGGCTCGTCTTCTGGCACCGCCGGGATGGTGAATTCCGGCGCGGCCTTGACCAGCGGGATCTTGCCCGGGTAGCGCTTTTTCGGCGTGGCCGGTGCAGGCGCAGGCGTGTCCACCTTCTTGGCCTCGGCCTTTTTACTGCTGGTTTTTTTCGGTTCGGCGGCCATTGCAGGAACGGCGACGAGGGAGCATGCAGCCGTGGCAAAGCCGAGGGCGAGCAGGGTTTTCGAGATCAGGGTAGCCATCAGGTAGGTTCCGGTTGAGTGTCGTGATTGACGATTGCGGCAGCAGCATCGGGCAGTGCCAGTCCTGCCAGCTTGGCGCGCTGGAGAACTGTCCAATAATAGCGATAGCTGGCGCGGTCGTGCAAGCGCCCGTTTTGGGCGATGGGACCCCAGCTGGCCTTGATGGCGTCGGTCAGCACATGGGTCGCTTCGTTCACTTCTGACAACCGAGGTGTAAAAGCTTTAATGATTGGTTTGATCTGGTCGGGGTGGATGCTCCACATCCGCGTGAAGCCGAATTCGGCGGCGGCGCGCTGCGCATCGTTGGCGACGACGGCCGTGTCCTTGATTTCGGTTGTCACATTGTGTGAAGGAACCTTGCCGTGCGCATGGCAGGCGGCGACCATTTCCAGCTTGGCGCGCACTATGAGCGGATGGGTAAACTGGCCCGGCGTGCGCATGGCGCTGCCGGGAATGGCGCCGTAATGGGCCGACACAAAATCCATGATGCCGAAGGACAGGCATTCGACCTGGGGCAGGGCGGCAATGGCATCGGCGTCGCGCAGGGCGCCATGGGTTTCGATCAACACGTGCACCGGCAGCGGCGCGGCGCGGCCCGCTTTCAAAGCGTGCTTGTTGATCAACTCAATTGCACGGGCGACATCGCCCACGCTGTCTACTTTCGGCAACACAATATAGGCGATGCGCGGCGCGGCGCCGCCGACGATGACGGCGATGTCGGCTTCAAAGAAAGGCGAGGAAATTTCGTGCACGCGCACGCCGATGCGGCCGCTGTGCGTCGCGTCCTGCAGCAGGCGCACGACCAGCTGGGCGTGCTCGGGCTCGGCGCCGGCGGCAGCGCCATCTTCGCAGTCGAAAGTGATGTCGAACAGGGTGCCAAGCTCTTGTTGCAGGGCCATCGACTTGCGCATCAGCTTTTCGGAGCCGGCGTAGTGATCGCAGGCAGGCAGCAGCAATGGCTGGCGTGTGCCCTGGAATAAGACCTCGGATGGATGCATGCTTGTTTTTTCAGGTAAAGCTGCGCTCGTGCCGCTCGGGGCGGCACGGCGCGTGCGGCGAATCGGGGGCTTGACTGGCTCCACGAATGCCGCGGTATTGCTTAGGCCAGCAGGTGGGCAACGCCCTCGCGCTCTTCGGTCAGTTCCTTGAGCGTGAGGTTGATGCGTTCTTGCGAGAAGGCGTCGATGGCCAGGCCCTGGACGATGGTGTATTCGCCGTTGGCGACCGTGACCGGGAAGCCGAACATGGTGCCTTCAGGGATGCCGTAGGAGCCGTCCGAAGGAATGCCCATGGTGGTCCATTTGCCGTTGGTGCCGACGTGCCAGTCGTGCATGTGGTCGATGGCCGCATTGGCTGCCGACGCTGCCGACGACAGGCCGCGTGCTTCGATGATGGCGCCGCCGCGCTTGCCCACGGTTGGCAGGAAGGTGTCGCGGTTCCATGCGTCGTCGCCGATCATGTCCTTGACCGAAGCGCCGTCGACGGTCGCGAAGCGGTAGTCGGCGTACATGGTTGGCGAGTGGTTGCCCCAGACACACATTTTTTCGATGGACGCGACCGGTTTGCCGGTCTTGGCTGCCACTTGCGACAGGGCGCGGTTGTGGTCCAGGCGCAGCATGGCGGTGAAGTTTTTCGATGGCAGCGATGGCGCCGATTTCATGGCGATATAGGCATTGGTGTTGGCTGGATTGCCGACCACCAGCACGCGCACATTGCGCGAAGCGACGGCGTCGAGCGCCTTGCCCTGCACGGTGAAGATCTGGGCGTTCGCTTCGAGCAGGTCTTTGCGTTCCATGCCAGGGCCGCGTGGACGGGCGCCGACCAGCAGCGCGTAGTCGGCATCCTTGAAGGCGGTCAGCGGGTCGCTGTGGGCGGTCATGCCGGCCAGCAGCGGGAATGCGCAGTCGTCGATTTCCATCATGACGCCCTTGAGGGCCTTTTGCGCTTTTTCGTCAGCGATTTCCAGCAATTGCAGAATGACTGGCTGGTCTTTGCCCAGCATGTCGCCGTTGGCGATGCGGAACAGCAGGGAATAGCCGATTTGGCCGGCCGCGCCGGTGACGGCAACGCGCAGTGGGGTTTTAGCCATGATGAATCTCCAAAGTGGGAAAAAAACGGTCGAAGCTGTGAAAGCTGTTCGGGAAAACCATAATGATACCAAAATGAGAACCCGAAAACGTGCGAGTGTAGGCGCGCGTGCCACTTCTGTCAATTCATATCTTATGTCTTATATAAGACACATAAGCTAGAATGATTATTACTAGACTGGAATGCCTGTTTGTGGTGAAATCTATGTCTATGAATCAGCCCACCAACCAGAACAGCAATGGTACACCCCCCGCAAGCACCGCGGGTAGCGGCGCCGGCAGTTCGCCGACCTTCAGCCCCCTTTACCAGCAAATCAAGGCGCTGATCACGCAAAGCCTGCAGTCGGGCGAATGGAAGCCGGGCGAACTGATCCCCAGCGAAGTGGAGCTGGCCGGGCGCTTCAAGGTCAGCCAGGGCACGGTGCGCAAGGCCATCGATGAACTCGCGGCCGAGAACCTGGTCATGCGGCGCCAGGGCAAGGGCACCTTCGTGTCCACCCACCACGAGGCGCGCGCCCATTTCCGTTTCCTGCGGCTGATGCCGGACGAGGGCGTGCCGCATCCGCCCGACAACAAGATCATCGAAGTCAAGCGCATGCGCGCGCCGGCCGAAGTGGCGCGCCTGCTCGACCTGAAGTCGGGCGACGCGGTGGTGTACATCAAGCGCGTGATGTCGTTTGACGGCGCGCCCACCATCCTGGAAGAAATGTGGCTGCCGGGTTTGCTGTTCAAGGGACTAACGGCTGAACGGCTGGTCGAATACAAGGGGCCCATGTACGGGCTGTTCGAGTCGGAGTTCGGCACGCGCATGATCCGCGCCAGCGAAAAAATCCGCGCCGTGAGCGCCGATGCGGGCGCCGCGCTGTTCCTCGACGTGCCCGAGGGAGCGCCGCTGCTGTGCGCCGAACGCGTGTCGTTCACCTATGGCGACAAGGCGGTCGAGCTGCGCCGGGGGCTGTACCTGACCTCGCATCACCACTACCAGAACGATTTATCTTGACGTCGTCCCCGCGCAGGCGCCGCCGCTTGCGGCGGCCCTATAGCACCTTTGCTGAGCCAGTGTGCTATGGGGCCGCCGCAAGCGGCGGCACCTACGCGGGAATGACGGGGCGGGGCTGCATGAAATATGCATAGGGATTAAAATAGCTTGGTTTGCGGAAACCGAAATTTTGTGCGATAGCTCCGTTTTTTGCCCCGATCACCAATTAGATATTGGTGCATGGCAGCAAAATTGGCGATAATTGCGAGTTATGTCATTTAAAAGATAGTTTTAAGGGGAGGTCTTTATGTCCGAAGCCGTGAAAGAAGTTCCAAAAAAAGAACGGCCGCAGTTCCGTAACATCCACATCACGGAGTTGCCGAATTACCGCCTGCCGCCGGCCGGCTGGGTATCCATCCTGCATCGCATCAGCGGCTTCGGCCTGTTCCTGCTGCTGCCTTTCCTGCTGTACCTGTTCGAGCTGAGCGTGAAGTCCGAAATCACCTTCGCCTACTTCAAGGGCATCCTGGAGAACCCGCTGGTCAAGCTGGTCCTGCTGGGCCTGATCTGGGCTTACATGCAGCACTTCTGCGCCGGTGTACGCCACCTGTTCATGGATGTCCACGTCGGCATCGAAAAAGATTCTTCGCGCCAGAGCGCGGTCACGGTCCTGGTGGTCAGCCTGGTGCTGACGGCACTGGCCGGTCTCAAACTGTTCGGAGCATTCTGATGGCTAAAAATAACGTCGGACCCAACCGCCTCGTCGTCGGCGCCCATTACGGCCTGAAAGACTGGCTGGCGCAACGCATCACGGCCATCGTCATGGCGGTCTACACCTTTGTCCTGCTGGGCTCTTTCCTGTCCGGCAGCAACTTCACGTATGAAGGCTGGGCCGGCCTGTTCGCCCAACAGTGGTTCAAGCTGTTCAGCCTGGTGACTTTCATGGCGCTGTACTACCACGCCTGGGTCGGCATGCGCGACATCTGGATGGACTATGTGAAACCGGTCGGCATCCGCCTGGCCCTGCAGATGATCACCATCCTGTGGCTGGTGGCCTGCGCTTTCTACACCATTCAAATTCTCTGGAGCTAGTCGTGGCGGCAATCAAAAAAGCACTACCAACGCGCCGCTTTGACGCGGTCATCATCGGCGCCGGCGGTTCCGGCATGCGCGCCTCCCTGCAACTGGCGGAAGCCGGCCTGAACGTGGCCGTGCTGTCGAAAGTCTTCCCGACCCGCTCGCATACCGTGGCGGCCCAGGGCGGCATCGGCGCGTCGCTCGGCAACATGAGCGAGGACGACTGGTACTGGCATATGTTCGACACCGTCAAGGGTGGCGACTACCTGGGCGACCAGGATGCGATCGAATTCATGTGCCGCGAAGCGCCGAAGGTGGTCTACGAGCTGGAACACTTCGGCATGCCTTTCGACCGTAATCCGGACGGCACCATTTACCAGCGTCCTTTCGGCGGCCACACCGCCAACTTCGGCGAAAAGCCGGTCCAGCGCGCCTGCGCCGCGGCCGACCGTACCGGCCACGCGCTGCTGCACACCCTGTACCAGCGCAATGTGCGCGCCCGTACCCACTTCTATGTCGAGTGGATGGCCATTGACCTGATCCGTGACGCCGAAGGCGACGTGGTCGGCGTGGTCGCGCTCGAAATGGAAACCGGCGAATGCATGATCCTGGAAGCGAAGACCACCGTCCTCGCGACCGGCGGTGCAGGCCGCATCTTTGCCGCGTCGACCAATGCCTTCATCAACACCGGCGACGGCATGGGTATGGCGGCACGCGCCGGCCTGCCGCTGCAGGACATGGAATTCTGGCAGTTCCACCCGACCGGCGTGGCCGGCGCGGGCGTCTTGATCACCGAAGGCGTGCGCGGCGAGGGCGGTATCCTCATCAACAGCAATGGCGAACGCTTCATGGAGCGCTATGCGCCTACCCTGAAAGACCTGGCGCCGCGCGACTTCGTGTCGCGTTCGATGGACCAGGAAATCAAGGAAGGCCGCGGCTGCGGTCCGAACAAGGACCACGTGCTGCTGGACCTGCGCCATATCGGCGCCGACACCATCGCCAAGCGCCTGCCATCGATTCTTGAAATCGGCCACAAGTTCGCCAACGTCGATGCGACCAAGGAACCGATTCCTGTGGTCCCGACCATTCACTACCAGATGGGCGGCGTGCCGACCAACATCCATGGCCAGGTTGTGGCGCCCAAGGATGGCAATCCGGTCGCCGTGGTCAACGGCTTGTACGCGATCGGCGAATGCGCCTGCGTTTCGGTGCACGGCGCCAACCGCCTGGGCACCAATTCGCTGCTCGACCTGATCGTGTTCGGCCGCGCTGCCGGCAACCACGTGGTCGCGTCCAACCTGAAGCAAAAGGAAAACAAGCCTTTGCCGAAGGATGCCGCCGACTTCGCGCTGGGCCGCATGAACCGCCTGGAAACGTCCACCGGTTCGGAAAAAGTGCAGGGCGTCGCCAACGACATCCGCGCCACGATGCAGAAGTACTGCGGCGTGTTCCGTACCGACGAACTGCTGACCCAGGGCTTGAAGGAAATCATGGTGCTCGACGAGCGTCGCAAGCATGTGTCGTTCAAGGACAAGTCGATGGTGTTCAACACCGCCCGCGTGGAAGCGCTGGAACTGGACAACCTGATCGAAACGGCCAAGGCCACCATCACTTCGGCCCAGGCCCGCAAGGAATCGCGCGGCGCCCACGCGCACAGCGACTACCAGACGCGCGACGACGAAGTATGGATGAAGCACACGCTGTGGTATTCGGAAGGCAACCGCCTCGAATACAAGCCTGTCATCACCAAGCCGCTGACGGTCGATACCTTCAAGCCGAAACCACGTACTTTCTAAGGTCAGATCATGACACGCACCGTAAAACTTAAAATCTACCGCTACGATCCTGACCAGGACGCCAAGCCGTACATGCAGGACGTCACCGTCGAACTGCAGGACACCGACAAGATGCTGCTCGACGCGCTCCAGCGCATCAAGTCCGACGTGGACGACTCCATCTCGCTGCGCCGTTCGTGCCGCGAAGGCGTGTGCGGTTCCGACGCCATGAACATCAATGGCAAGAACGGCCTGGCCTGCACCACCAACCTGAACGAACTGACCGAGCCTATCGTGCTGCGTCCGCTGGCCGGCCTGCCGGTCATCCGCGACCTGATCGTCGACATGACCCAGTTCTTCAAGCAGTACGACTCGATCAAGCCTTACCTGATCAACGATTCGATCCCGCCGGAAAAAGAGCGCCTGCAGACCCCGACCGAGCGCGAAGAGCTCGACGGCCTGTACGAATGCATCCTGTGCGCCTGCTGCTCGACCTCGTGCCCATCGTTCTGGTGGAATCCGGACAAGTTCGTCGGTCCTGCCGGCCTGCTGCAAGCCTACCGCTTCATCGCCGACAGCCGCGACGAAGCCACCGGCGAGCGCCTGGACAACCTGGAAGACCCGTACCGCCTGTTCCGCTGCCACTCGATCATGAATTGCGTCGACGTGTGCCCGAAGGGATTGAACCCGAACAAGGCCATCGGCAAAATCAAGGAACTGATGGTAAGGCGCGCGATTTAGGCCGTATCAGTACAGTAAAAGTACCGTACTGCTTATTCAGGGCGGCCGGAGTATAGTGTTGACCGAACGACAGGCAAGAGATTCATGACGCATCAATCCGACCCGGCGAACCGTGCGCGCTTGCGCTGGCGCAGCCGCCGGGGCTTGCTCGAGAACGACCTCATCCTCACGCGCTTCCTGGATGCGCATGAGGAAAGCCTGACGGACGAAGAAGTCGACGCGCTCTCGCGCCTGCTGGATCTGGCGGATAACCCGCTGATGGACCTGATCCTGGCGCGCGCCGAGCCTGAAGGTGACGTCGACCTGCCCCAGGTGCACGCCTTGCTGGCGCGCTTGCGGCAGGCATAGCAAGTTTTGTAATTTTTTTAATTGTGTAGACCTCACCTCCCAAGAAGGAAGTGCCATGAACATCTCTGAAACCAAAGCAACACTATCCTTTTCCGACGGCAGCCCGGCCGTCGACATGCCGATTTACAAAGGCACGGTTGGCCCGGACGTCATCGACATCCGCAAGCTGTACGCGCAAACCGGCAAGTTCACCTACGACCCGGGCTTCATGTCGACAGCCGCCTGCAACTCGACCATCACCTACATCGATGGCGACAAGGGCGAACTGCTGTACCGCGGCTACCCGATCGAGCAGCTGGCCGTCAATTGCGACTTCCTGGAAACCTGCTACCTGCTGCTGAACGGCGAACTGCCGAACGCAGCGCAGAACCAGAAGTTCAGCGACACCGTCACCAAGCACACCATGGTGCACGAGCAGATGCAATTCTTCTTCCGCGGCTTCCGCCGCGACGCGCACCCGATGTCGGTGCTGGTAGGAACCGTCGGCGCGCTGGCCTCGTTCTACCACGATTCGCTCGACATCAACGACCCGCATCACCGCGAAGTATCGGCCATCCGCCTGATCGCCAAGATGCCGACCCTGGTCGCCATGTCCTACAAATACTCGATCGGCCAGCCGTTCGTGTACCCGCGCAACGACTTGTCGTACAGCGCCAACTTCATGCGCATGATGTTCGGCAATCCGTGCGAAGAATACAAGGTCAACGAAGTACTGGTACGCGCCCTGGACCGCATCCTGATCCTGCACGCGGACCACGAGCAGAACGCATCGACCTCGACCGTCCGCCTGGCCGGTTCGTCGGGCGCGAACCCGTTCGCCTGTATCGCTGCCGGTATCGCCTGCCTGTGGGGCCCGGCGCACGGCGGCGCCAACGAAGCGGCACTGAACATGCTCAAGGAAATCGGCACCGTCGACAACATTCCTGACTTCATCGCCAAGGTGAAAGACAAGAATTCCGGCGTCAAGCTGATGGGCTTCGGTCACCGCGTGTACAAGAACTTCGACCCGCGCGCCAAGCTCATGCGCGAAACCTGCCACGAAGTGCTCCAGGAACTGGGCCTGCAGGACGACCCGCTGTTCAAGCTGGCCATGGCGCTCGAAAAAATCGCCCTGGAAGACGAATACTTCGTTTCGCGCAAGCTGTATCCGAACGTCGACTTCTACTCGGGTATCGTGCAGTCGGCGCTGGGCATTCCAGTATCGCTGTTCACCGGTATCTTCGCGATGGCCCGCACCATCGGCTGGATCGCCCAGTGGAACGAAATGATCTCGGATCCGGAACAGAAGATCGGCCGTCCGCGCCAGCTGTTCGTCGGTTCGACGACGCGCGACGTCAAGGATCTCGACAAGCGTTAATTGTCGGCAGTACCAATGAAAAAAGCGAGCCGATGGCTCGCTTTTTTATTGGGCAAGAACGTTCAAGCCTTGCGGCGCTTGCGCAACGCCAGTCCCAGCAAACCCAGGCCCAGCAGGGCAAGCGAGCCCGGCTCCGGTACCGAGTTCATACTCAGCGCGGCAATTTCCTGCTGCGTCAGTGCCACGTCATACAGGCGGGCTTCGGACAGCAGGGCGTCCAGCGCGCCAGGGCCGGTCATGCCGCCCACGTGGCGGATGCCGAACAGGATCTCGGTGTCGCCCGCATTCCAGCTGCCGATGCCGCCGCTGACATAGCTGCCGATCGCGGTGCCGTTGCGGTAGCCCGATACGCGCACCTGGCCGCCGCCCAGGTCCTGGTAGCTGAACGCCATCTGGATCAGGGTATTGATGCCGGTTTCCGTGTAGCCAGGATTGAAGCCCTGGGTGCGGCCCCAGTTGCTGCTGCCGCTGACCCAGCCGTTGGCCTGCATTTCGCCGAAGACGATGCCGTCGAAATGGTCGCTGCCGATGCGGTCGATCGTCATCAGCGAACCGGCGTTGGCGGCATTCGACAGGCCCGTCAGCGATGCCCAGACCACCAGGGTCTTGTTGGTGATGGTGGGGCCGGCGTAGGTGGCGGCGCGTGCCCAGCCGGACTGCGAAGTGCCGGCGCCGTCGACGGTCAGCATGCCGTTGGCGATGCTGGCGTTGCCGACCAATTGCAGCGATCCGAAATGGCCCGTGCTGTCGGCCAGCGGATTGGGGCCGTCGAAGGTCCATTGGCCAATGATGCCGGCCTGGCCAAGGCTGCTGGCGAACAGCAGGGGCAGGGCGACCGACAGGCGGGAAATCAGGGTTTTGGTGATGTTCATGCGGCTCCGGTATCAAGAGAAATAGTTTCCCAATACCAAAGCAAGTTACGTGCCAGAATGTTTCTCCCGGGCTAAATCGTTACATTGGCGCTATTTTGGTTGCTAAGTGTAAAGTTTTCCGACACTAATTGCACTTGCCGCGCAGCTTGGCGACCGCGATGAAGGGCAGGGCCAGGATGCCGCCGAAAATGAGGGTGTTCTGGCGTTTCAGCCCGTCCGGGCGCAGGCAGCCGGGCACCTTCGCATCGGCAAACATGACTTCGAATTTTTCGAACTGGTCGGGGCGGGTGCGGAACACGGTGTAGCTGTCGTAGCGGTGCGCCGCTTCGTAGTCTGCTTCGCGTTTTTTTTCGTCGGCGATGGTGTCGCGCACGGCGGCCGCGATGACCTTTTTGTCGGGCGCCGCGGGCACGCTCCAGTTTTCGGCAATGACCGGCACCTCGCTGCGTGACGCTGGCGCGGGCGCGGGCGTGGCCAGCTCCGCGGCGAGCATGCCGGCGGCTACAAGCATGAACATGGTGCTTTCCTTTTCGGCGATGGAGCGAGGGACGATTAACTGTACGCTGATTCTTGACGTTTACGCTATGTGAAAAGAATAGTTACATTTCGGGGAAGTGTACAATCGCTGTGCATAAACTGCCATGGAAATAACAATGAAAAAGCTCCTACTTGCCTGCTGCCTGTGCATCGCCAGTGTCAGCAGTGCCGCCCAGGTTGAATCGGACGCGGCGCTGAAAAAGCAGGTCAATGCTTTCGTCGACGAATGGCATGACGACGCGGCCAATGCGCGCCAGGCCTACTTCGACAAGATCGCGCCGCACGGCATTTATATTGGCACCGACAAAACGGAACTGTGGAACCGCGAACAGTTCAAGGCCTGGTCCAAACGCTTTTTCGACCGCAAATCGGCCTGGTCGTTCAAGGCCACCAAGCGCAATGTGTATGTGTCGGCCGACAAGAAATTCATCTGGTTCGACGAGCTGCTCGATACCCAGATGGGCGTGTGCCAGGCCAGCGGCGTGATGCGCAAGACCGGCAAGGGATTCGAGATCGAGCATTACCAGCTGTCGATCGCCGTGCCGAACGAGGTTGCCGACCAGGTGACCAAGGTGATCAAGGACTTCGAAGCGAAGCCTGTGTCGAAGTGACTCGACAGCTCGAAGTCTTGAGGTTCTTCAATTGGATCGTGGCCTTGTTTTCTCGAACGGTATGCTAAGGTTTGTCGTTGAAAACAGCCTTCGACGGAGAAAATATTGATATGGAAGATGATCCTATTCGTACCGCAATTGTCGATCTTGATTCGGCAGTTGGAACCAGGCTGACATCGCTCGCAACATCGCGCGGGCTCGGGTTCGATGCATTGGTCACTGAAGCACTTGTTCAGTATGTTGAACGAGAGGAGGCCCGCGTTGCGTGGATTCGTGAAGGTGACGAAGCGCTGGCACATTATGACCGGACGGGACTGCATCTTACCGATGCTGAAGTCGGCGCGTGGATCGACAGGCTGGTTGAAGGTGAAGACGTGGATCCACCGAAATGCCACACCTGACCTGGTCTGACACGGCTATTTCGGATCTCCAGCGCGTTTACCATTTTCTTGCAGCGAAGGACAGGCAAGTAGCGGCAGTTGCCATCAAACGAATCCGAATGGATGTGTCGCGCATTGCGCAGCAGCCATTCCTTGGTCGTCAGGTTGCATCGGAAAGGGAGAGTCGCCGGGAATGGCTGGTCGTATTCGGCTCCAGTGGCTATGTAGTGCAATATGAAATCCGTCACGACCATGTTGTGATTCTTCGCGTCAAGCATCAACGAGAAAAACCCTTTTAATTCGACACCAGGTTTCCCCGCTTGCTTCAATCAAACTACATCGGCCGCTTCGCGCCATCACCCACGGGTCCCCTGCATGCAGGTTCGCTGGTCGCGGCAATGGCCAGCTATCTCGATGCCCGGGCGCACGCAGGCCGGTGGCTGGTGCGTATCGAAGACATAGACGAAGAGCGCAGCGTGCCGGGCGTGGCCGAAGGCATGCTGGCGTTGCTGGCGTCGCTGGGCATGCATTGGGACGGCGACGTGGTGTGGCAAAGCCGGCGCAAGCATCTCTACCAGGCCGCTGCCGAACGGCTGGCCGCTTCCACCTACCCCTGCGGCTGCAACCGGCGCGAGATCGCCGATTCGCGGCTGGGATTCGCGCCCGACGGCGCCGCCATCTATCCTGGCACCTGCCGCCATGGCCTGGCACCCGGCAAGACCATGCGCAGCCTGCGCGTGCGCGTGCCCGACCCGGGCAGCGACCTGATCGCTTTCGACGACCGCCATGCCGGCCATGTGGCGCAGCAACTGGCCACCCAGTCGGGCGACTTCGTGCTCAAGCGCGCCGACGGCTTCTGGGCTTACCAGCTGGCCGTGGTGGTCGACGACGCGGAGCAGGGCGTTACCGACATCGTGCGCGGTGCCGACCTGCTCGACTCAACGCCGCGCCAGATCTACCTGCAGCATTTGCTGGGCGTGCCAACGCCGCGCTACCTGCATGTGCCGGTAGTGCGCAATGCCAACGGTGAAAAGCTGTCCAAGCAAACCGGCGCGGTCGCGGTGGCGCCCGGGAATGCGCAGGATGCCGTCGGCACGCTGATGGCGTCGGCATCCTTCCTTGGCCTGCCCGTATCGCAGGCCGATTCGGTCGCCGCGTTCTGGGACGCCGCAACCGACGCGTGGCGCCAGAGAATCGCCTAGGCCTGGCGCCGCCTGCGCGCGCAGAAACCGATACCCGCCAGTCCCACGCCGAGCATCAGCCAGGCCGATGGTTCCGGCACCGGCATGAGCACATTGAAGCCGCGGATTTCGCCGGGCGGATAGGCCGAGGTATGGATATTCACATACGACTGGAAGTTGTTCATGCCCGCCAGCAGCACGGCCCGCGCAGAATCGGCGGTGCCGCCATTGGCAGACAGGAATGCAGCGCCGTAGGTGGCCGGGTCCGACAGGTCGAACACATGTTCATACAGGCCGAAGGTCACGCCCAGCGGAAAGCCGGTGAAGGGAATGGCCACGCCGGCCGCGCCGATCAGGGGCATGGCCGTGCAGCAGTGGATGTGGCCATCGGTGGTGTTGGCCGTCAGGTCCATGAAGGGCACGCTGACCGACAGGGTAAGGGCAACGTCGTCGAGGATCAGCATGGCGACCCCGGTTCCCGGCGAGGGATTCGGCGTCGCTTCACTGGGGCCGCTCATGGTGGAGCGGAAGGTGGATGTGGCGGCGAAAGCCGCCGAGCTGGCCAGCATGGTCAAGGCCAGCGCAAGGCAGGATACGATTCTTTTCATGTGTTTCCCCAAATTTGAGTGAGAAAAAATGCGAAGTCGTGCGGCATACAGCGATGCGATTATTTCACCGAATCGGCAGCCTCCTGCGTACGTTATGGATGGGCAAATGAAGAGTTTCCTCAGTCCTTTTTTTGCACCGTGATGTTGCCATCGGCTTCAAGGAACAGGTACTGCATTTCATCGAGCCTGCAGTCGGCTTCATGCAGCGCTTCGTCCACTTCCGTCTGCGAAAGGCGGCATTTCTTGAGCACCTTGTCGAACACCTTGCCGTCGCGCCCCAGTAGCACAGGCGAGCCGTCGAGCAGGTCCGACATGGTCTTGCTGTGCGAGGTGAGATAGGCGGCCAGCACGTTCAGGGCGATCAGCGTGGCCGCGATGATCAGTCCGCCCACGAGGGAATCGTCGCCTCCTGTCAGCGAATTCGATACCGCTTCGCTGAGCAGCATGACCACCAGCAGGTCGAAGGGCGTGAACTGGCCCACCGTGCGCCGCCCCGACACGCGCACCATCAGCAGCAGCACGCAGAACACCGCCACGCCGCGCACAATAAATTCCCACCAGGGCAGGCTCATTTCGAACATGGGATCCTCTCGCTCAAATTTCCACAGCCAATTGTAAGTCCTGAGTCCGCTGAGTTGCCGACTTCAGGATGCGGTCGTCAACCGGGTGGCCTGCGGCACCGGAATGGTAATCCCGGATTGAACGAGATACGGACGCTCCTGCGGAAGCAAGGCCGTCGCCTGATCGTAGTGCTGATGCTCGACCAGCGCATGAATTTCCTTTGCCAGCGGCGTCACACCCGTGATGCCGCGAGTCCATTCATTCACGTAGCGCTGCACCGCTTCCTTCTCCAGCCCGATCTGGATGGCGCGATGTTCCTGCGCGTGCAAATGCAGGTCGCGTTCGGGATCCCACTGGATACGAACCGGCGACTTGTCCTTGCGTTGTTGCCATTCCGCCTTGCTCATTGATTCGTCAGCGTGGCTCAGGCAGGCATGCGCCAGCGCCCATTCGAATCCTTCGCGCGACATATCGATCGCCAGGATCCGCTTCTGGCCGTCGTCCTTGTTGCCCCAGCCAGCCCGGTACATCATCCATAGAAAGGATGGCTTTATCCAGGTCATGCGGTCCATCTTGAATGGCGGTGAAACGAAGGTGCCCTTGGCCAGCGCAGCGTCTGCAATGGCGTCGGAATATGCCTGGTAGACGCGAATTGTGGAATCGTCGTACACGGCGCGGATTTCATGGATAGGACACAGATTTGTATTGTTCTTGTTTTTCATTTTTAAACTTTCATTTTTCATCGTCGCGGTATTCGCCGATGACTTCGATCAGCCCGACGATATTGTCGTTCAGCTCTTCCAGCTCTTCTGCTGGAATCCACCATTCCGTGTGAATGGCGCCACCAACCTTTTGCTGGTCGTAACGGTCCATGAAGGCCTCACGCACTTGAAACCGCGTCACATAACCAACGCCGCTTGCGTTCACGTTCCATTCGACGGCGATCTGCCTTGCGTAGGCTTCGTTAGTGACCGGATAAAAAATCGGCTGCTCCGGCAACCGGGGTGGCCAGCGCGTGAAACCACTTTGTTCTACCAGTGCGAGTTCAGTCGGACCGGTAGGCCGGTAGAGGGTGACGGTTTTATTATTCATTTCATGCTTTCTCATTCATTCCAATGCGGCGTACATTGCTGCCGCTTTCATTCCGTGCGCCGGTATAACACATCGGTTCGCAGCACATATTTCGTCCCGCTGACAATTTCCACGCCCTGGTGCGGCAGCTTGTGGGGAAAGACCAGTGCCATGCCTGCCTGCGGCCGGATGAATTCAGTCTTGAATTCCGTGTCGCCGCCTTCGAAGCCGTCATTCAGGTACATCATGAAGGTCAGGCAGCTCACTTCATCGGGCGACTTGGCGAACGAACCGTCCCTGTGCCACTTGAAGTATTCCTTCGGGCCATAGCGGTAAAAGCGGAAGCGCTCGTTCAGGCCGCTCAGCTGCCAGTTTCCGATGCGGTCGGGAAGCAGGGCGCGCGCCCGTTCGAACAGCGACGCTGCCAGCGCGGGGTCGTCGAATATCACGCGGTCGTTATTGCGAATCTCTTCCGCGCGCCGCGAACCGCCCTGGAAATTGACTTCCGAAGGCTGGTAGCCGATTTCCTCACCCATGGTGATGTAGTGTTGGCACATGGCCTGGCTGAGGTAGTTTTCGATGACGAAGACGCCGGCATTTTTTTCGACGACGCGCATGGTGCTGGTATTCATGATGGTTTCATTTTCTTGGGACGGGCTCATCATAAATGACTTAGTGGCGAAATACAACTAACTTATTCTATTTTTGACACTAAGTTACCTCGGCGGGTACAATTTGCCTTCGCCACCCAAGGATCCGTATGACCGAACAGGAATTTCTGCAGAACTACCGCATCCACGATTACGATGTCCCGCTCACCAGCGTCGACCTGGTGATCTTCACGCTGCAGGAGCACTGCCTGAAGGTGCTGCTGGTGGAGCGCGGGGAGCATCCGTTCAAGGGCCGTTGGGCGCTGCCTGGCGGTTTCATCGACCTCCAGCGCGATGCGGACCTCGATGCCACCGCCACGCGCAAGCTGCGCGAAAAGACGGGGGTCGACATTTCCTACCTCGAACAGTTGCAGGGATTCGGCAGCGCGACCCGCGATCCACGCGGCTGGTCGGTCACCTTTGCCTATTTCGCCCTGATCGATGCCCAGGGCGTCACCTTGAGCCACGGCAGCGGCAGCAGCGCGGCGTCGTGGGTGCCGGTCGATGAACTGGCTGGCCGCGCCGACCTGGCTTTCGACCATGCCGCCATCGTGGAAACGGCCCTGCAGCGCTTGCGCGGGAAAGTTGAATACACCTCGCTGCCAGTGCACTTGCTGGCGCCAGAATTCACGCTGTCGGACCTGCAGCAAGTCTATGAAACCATCCTGGGCCGCACGGTCGACAAGAGCGCTTTTCGCAAGCGCATCAAGGAGGGGGATTTTCTGGAAGAGATTCCGGGCAAGCAGCGCCACGCCAGCAACCGCCCGGCCCAGCTCTATCGCCTGCGCGACGGCCATCCGCTGGTCTACTTCAACCGGGCCATGGCGCCTTTGCGCTAGGGGTGGCGTGCCTGCCAGGCCTTGAGCGCGTCGCGGTATTTGTCCATCGCTTCATCGTAGAGGTCGAACACGCAGGGCACGCAGCCGCTGCGGCAGCAGTCGTCCAGGCCTGGCTGTGGCGGGGGAATGGGCGCCGGATCGTCCGTGCCCGCAGGCAGGACGTTCATTTTTCCTGGTCGAGGATGGACTGGATTTCGGCCCGTTCGCGCGCGCTGACATGGCCGCGCAAGGCCGCCAGGATCAGCTCCTTGCCCGAACCGGAAAACGCCTTGTGGATCAATTCCTTGATCAGGCTGGTCTGCAGCGAATCCTGGGCCTGGGCCGGTGCGTACACGTGGGCGCGCTGGCTTTCATCGCGCGTCAGCAGCCCCTTGGTGTGCATGACCTGCAGCAGGCGCAGGACGTTGGCGTAGGCCATGTCCGGGCGCGACTGCAGCGCGGCCTGGTGCACTTGCTTGGCCGTGGCCGGACCCGACTCGAAGAGCAGGCGCAGCATCTCCAGTTCGGAGGCGGTCGGCTTGGGTGGCGGGGCAGGCTGGGTCATGGAACGGCAAGGGCGGGTTGCAACAGTTCTAGAATAAATTATCTAGATAAAAATGTCTAGCAAAACCCGCCCGACCGTTCATTTCGTCTCGCGGTAGGAATCGATTTCGAAATACATGCCGCGGTTGTCGCGTTCGCAGGTGCCGGTCATCGTGGTGTTTTTGCCCTTGTAGCTCACTTCGGTCCCTGGCGCCTTGCCGCTGCACAGCGCGTGGGCGGCGGCGGGGGCGTCAATCATCGCCGGCGGGGCCGGTGGCGCTGGCGGCGCTGGCATCGATGGCGGTGACGGGGGCGAAGGTGGCATCGGCGGCAGCGGTGCGGACCGGCCGCAGCGGCGTCCGGTGCAGTCGTCATAGCCGGCGGCAAGGCTGGCGCCGCTGGCGGATAGCAGGGTGGCGATCAGGATCAGTGAAGGCAGTTTCATGGAAGTCTCCTTGGGTTAGTGGTCGGGCAGTTCACAGCTTGCCGTCCAATTGTGGAGAAACCGTGGTTTTTCTCTGTCGGTTTTCTTTACATTCATCCTGTTGCCTGGAAAATACATGATTATTATCAACAAGTTGCAAATTGGCATAGGAATTGCTTAGATGAATCAGAAGTTATTTTTCGGTCAAAACTAAACCAAGGGATTCAATCATGAACAAACTTAGCGCACTGCTCGTTTCGGCTCTCCTCAGCCTGGCATCGTTCTCGGCCACCGCCGGCACCATCACCTTTACCGGCCTGAGCAACTTCGGCAACCACTCGGAAGCCGGCATGGACATGACTTCCTCGTCGGTCTGGAACTGGCCTGGTGCGAACATGGCCCACATGGATAGCGGCGTCGCTACCTTCAAACTGGCATCGGCTGGCAATTTCACCCTGAACAATTTTGAACTGCTGGCCAACGGCGGCGGTGGCGTTGCACACGTTGAAGCCTTCAACAACAACGCGTTTGTCGGCTTCGTCAATTTCTCGGGTGCTGGCGTGTTCAACTTCTCCTCGATCTTCAGTGGCATCGACGAATTCCGCATCAGCGTGCCCGGCGGCCACTTCACCTTCGACAACATCAACTTTGACGAGCGCGCAGTGCCAGAACCAAGCAGCATCGCTCTGTTCGGCCTGGCACTGGCCGGCATGGGTGCTTTCTCCCGTCGCCGCGCTTCTAAAGCCAAGTAATTCCTGACCGGTAGCCTGGGTTACAGCGCAAAGCGGTAACCCAGGCCGTAAACCGATTCAATTGCCCCCGCCTCGGGGAGCACCACCGCGATCTTGCGGCGCACATTTTTGATATGGCTGTCGACCGCACGGTCGGTCACGTCAAGGCTGTCCTGGCCCGCCAGGTCCAGCAATTGGGCACGCGAAAACACCTGTCCGCGCCGCCGCACCATTCCCGCCAGTATGTTGTACTCGCTTGGCGTCAGTTCCAGCACAGTTCCCATGATCGCAATCCGTTGCCCCGCCTCGTCCACCACCACCGGGCTGGCCGGCGCGCCTGGCTGCGTACGCCGAAGCACCACCTTGATGCGTGCCATCAGCTCGCGCGGGCTGAAGGGCTTGCACAGGTAGTCGTCGGCCCCGCTTTCGAGGCCGATCAGGCGGTCGATTTCTTCGACCATGGCCGTCACCATGATGATCGGAACGTCCGAAAACGCACGCACTTCCCGGCACAGCGGCAGGCCATCCATCCCCGGCAGCATCAGGTCCAGCACGATCATGTCGGGCACGCTGGCGCGGATCGCGGCCAGGGCTTCGGCGCCGTCGCCGAACACGGTCGGCAAGTAGCCGCCCGCGCTGGCATAGTCGGCCACCAGGGACGCCAGTTCCGGTTCATCCTCGACGATGAAGACCCGCTGGTTCATGCCGGCGCTCCCGGCAGGATCAGCTGGACCCGCAACCCGCCTAGCGGCGAACGGGCGAATCGCATCTGCCCGCCGTGCGCTTCGACGATGCGCTGGCACAGCGCCAGGCCCAGCCCCGCGCCGCCGTGCGCGCGGTTGCGCGAATCCTCGACCCGGTAAAAGCGTTCGGACAGGCGCTCCAGCGCGCTGTCGGGCACACCGGGGCCGCTGTCGTCGAGCGTCATCAGGAGCACATCGTTGTCGTGGACGGCGGAAAGGCTTACGCGCGCGCCGGCGCCGCAGTAGCGGATGCAGTTCTCGAACAGGTTGGCCAGCACCTGGCGCATGCGCTCGGGGTCGGCGATGACGGTGGCGGAGGAGGGCGCGTCGCCGGTCGCGATGGTCACGCCGGCGGCGGCGCATTTTTCGGCGAAGGCCGCGGCCTGCTCGCGCGCCAGCTGCCACAGGTCGATGCGCTGGCGCTCGTAATCGAGCTTGCCGATATCGGCGCGCGCCAGCACGTACAGTTCGTCGATCAGTTTGCTCAGCGACAGGACCTGGCGCAGCATGGCGGCCACCGTGTCCGGGCTGGCAGGGCGTACGCCGTCCTGCACCGCTTCAAGCTGGGCACGCAGCACCGACAGCGGCGTGCGCAGCTCGTGCGACGTGTCGGCCACCCACTGGCGGCGCGACGCTTCGGCCTGGCCCAGCTTGTGGGCCAACTGGTTGAAGCTGTGCGCCAGTTCGCCCAGTTCGTCGCTGCGGTCCGTGTCCAGGCGCGTGTCGTAGCGACCTTCTGCCAGCGCGCGGGCACCGCCGGCCAGGCGCTCTATCGGTTTGCGGAAGTGCGACGCCAGCAGCACGGCGGCGATGGCGGACAGCGCAATGCTCGCCACCACGATGATCAGCATGCTGTCGCGCAGCCGCTGCAGGAAGGCGGTCGCCAGCGCATCGCTGGGACGGGCGGCGCGCGCCACCAGCAGGTAGCCGATGGTGCGGCCGTCGGCCTTCACGGTGCGGCGCACGCCAGGTTCGCTGCCCGGCCTGCGGCCGGCAAGGTAATTGCCGCCCGCGTCGAGCAGGGTCACGCGGTCCGGCAGTTCCATGACGTCGACAGTAGGATCGGCACGCGGCGGCAGGGGAGCCATGGGCGCGACCGCTTCCGCTGCAACCATGGGCGGTGGCAGCGGCGGCAAAGGGTCGGGCGGTGACGGCGGGGCAGGCGGGACGGGTGGCATGGGCGGCTCCGGCGCCTCGGGCGGTGCAATGCCCTGGCGCTTTTGCTGCAGGCGCCCCAGTTCGCGCACGATCCACCTGGTGCGGTCCCCGGACAGGAAGCGCCAGTCGCGGTGCGCCGTGTACTGGCGGCTGATGGCGCCCGACAGTTCGTCCAGGCGATCGAGTTCGATGTTGACCGCGTATTCGGCAAAGCTGCTCGTCACGTTCTGGCGCATCAGGACGATCCCGGTGGCCGCAACCGCAAGGAGCGCCAGCAGGACGGAGACAAACAGGCGGTGGCCGATGGAGATTTTCAAGGTGCTTCCCGAAACTGGAGTTGAATCGGGAGTGTACCTTAGCCCGTCATTCCCGCGCAGGCGGGAATCGATAGCACCTTCTCACATCGCAGGTGCTATGGATTCCCGCCTGCGCGGGAATGACGGCTCAGAGCTCGGCCCAGAGCCGCAGCAGGTTGTGATAGTGGCTGGTCAGCGTCACGACTTCGTCGCAATCGCCCACGCGCACGCGCAGCGCCTGGATGGCCTGGTCAAGTTCGAACAGCATGCCGCGCCTGGCGTCGTCGCGCACCATGCTTTGCACCCAGAAGAAGGAGCACACGCGGGTGCCGCGCGTGACCGGTTCCACCTTGTGCACGCTCGACGAGGGATACAGGATCATGTCGCCGGCCGGCAGCTTGACTTCGTGCTCGCCGTAGGTGTCGATGACCACCAGTTCGCCGCCGTCGTAGTCGTCCGGATCGGCCAGGAACAGTGTGCACGACAGGTCCGTGCGCAGCGGCGCGGCGCCGCCCGGCACGTTGCGCACGGCGCCGTCCACATGGGCGCCGTAATGCTCGCCGCCGGCATAGCTGTTAAACAGCGGCGGCACGCTGCGCAACGGCAGCGCGGCCGACACATACAGCGGATGGGCCGCCAGCGCCGCCAGGATCGTGCGCCCCAGTTCCATGCCCAGTGCCGACGTTTCGGGCAGCTGGCGGTTGCGCTTGACCTGCGCGCCCTGTGCGCCGACAGTGGCGCGGCCGTCGGTCCAGTCGGCGCCGTCCAGCGCGGCGCGCATGGCGCGCACCTGGTCCAGTGTCAACACGTTGGGGATATGCAGCATCATGATGTATCCGTGTCCTTAATATACGTCGCGCCGGTAGCGGCCGTCGGCGGCCAGCTGGTCAACCTTGTCCTGGCCCAGTATAGCGGCCAGCGTGTCCTGCACGCCAGCGGCCATGCCGTGCAGGCTGCCGCACACGTAAATGGCGGCGCCGTCGGCCACCCAGGCCTTGAGCTGCGCTGCCTGCGCCGCCAGCGCATGCTGCACATACGCGACCGGCCCGCCGTCGCGCGAAAAAGCCAGGCTCAGTTCCAGCGCGCCGGCACGCTGCCAGGCGTCCAGCTCGGGCTGGAAAAAATAGTCGTGCGCGGCGCTGCGTTCGCCGAACAGCAGCCAGTTGCGGTGCTGGCCGGCGCCGATGCGCTCCTTCAGGTGGGCGCGCAGGCCGGCGATACCGGTGCCGTTGCCGATCAGGATCATGGGCCGGTCGGCATTGCCGTTGGCCTGGAAGCGGCTGTGCTGGCGCACGCGCAGGGCCACCGTGCCGGACAGCGCCGCGCCATTGCACAGCCAGGACGAGGCCAGGCCAAAGCTGCCGTCGGCGCGTGCATGCAGGCGCACCAGCAGCTCCACCTTGCCGTCGGCAGGGACCGAGGCGATCGAATACTCGCGCGGAAAATCAGGGTCGGCCGGCGCGCTGACCTGCACCAGGTCGCCCGCCTGCCACGCCGGCAGCGCACCGCCGGCCGGGGCCAGTACAACGTGGTAGGCCGGGGCGCCCGCGCTGCCGGGATTGAGCGGGTGGCGGCTGACGATGCGCCAGTCGCTGTAGGCCGGGGCGTTCCAGTCCGGCGCGTCGCTGGTGCCGGCCAGGTGGCTCAGGTGATGCTGCCAGGTTTCGATCGCGCCGGCGGCGACGCGGTCGACGTCGACGCGGGCGAACAGCGGCTGGGCGCCGCGCTGCGCCAGGGTCTGGTCGAGCTGCTTGCCGAAGCCGCAGAAGTGCGCATAGCTGCTGTCGCCCAGTGCCAGCACGCCATAGTGCAGCTGGTCCAGCGCCAGCCCGTCCTGCGCCAGCAGGCGCTGGAAGCCGGCCGCGCTGTCCGGGGCGTCGCCTTCGCCGTAAGTGCTCACAATGAACAGGGCGCGCTGGGCGCCTGCCAGCGTGGCCTGGCCGATATCTTCCATGCTGGCGCAGGTAACCGCCAGCCCGCCGGTGCGCAGGGTGGCCGCGGTCTGCTGCGCCAGGTATTCGCCGGTGCCGGTCTGGCTGGCGTACAGCACCAGCCAGTCGGCGCCGCCGGCGTCCTGCGCCCTGGCCAGGCGGCCACGCAGGATGGCCGCGCACATGCCGGCATAGGCCAGCACCAGCATGGCGGCGGTGGCCCAGCGGACCGGATCGATATTGATCATTGCAGCATGTCCTTCCACGCCGCCGACTGGACTTCCTGCAGCGCGCCGGGACGGCGCAGCAGGAAGCGGGCGGCGATGCACTGCGCGTCGGCCAGCGCCAGTCCGGCTTCGGGACCGAGCACGGTCAGCGCGGTCGACAGGGCATCGGCCGCCATGCAGTCGGGGTGGATCACCGTGACCGATGCCACGTCGTTGCGGATCGGGTAGCCGCTGCGCGGATCGAGCGTGTGCGAGGCGCGCTGCGCCCCCATCTGGAAGTGGCGCCGGTAGTCGCCCGAGGTGGCCACCGACAGGCCGTGCAGGGCCAGCACGGCGGTGTCGCCGCCGGCATCGGGCACGCCTTCGAGCGCCACCCACCAGGGCTGGCCGTCCGGCTTGGCGCCGGCGCCGCGCAGTTCGCCGCCCACTTCCACCAGGTAGTGCCGGATGCCCAGCGCGGCCAGGCTGTGCGCCAGCCGGTCGACGGCATAGCCTTTGGCCACCGACGACAGGTCGAGCTGCACGCCGCCTGGCTGCAGCAACCTGCGCGCGGTGGGGTCGATGCGGATGCGCCCGCGGTCGCCGCGCGCCATGATGGCGTCGACGGCGGCCGCGCCGGGCGCGTAGAAAGCCGGTTCGTCGAAGCGGTTGCGGGCGCCGAAGCCCCAGCAGTTGACCAGTGCGCCGGCACAGGGATCGTAGGCGCCGCCGCTGGCGTCGGCCACCGCCAGCGCGTAGTCCAGGACCGTGTAGAAGGGATCGGGCAGCTGGTGCCAGCTGCCTGCAGGCGCGCTGTTATAGCGGCTCAGGTTCGAGTCGGGTTCCCAGTGGCTCATTTGCGCCACCACCAGGTCAAGCTCGTCCTGCATGCGTTCGGCGAGCGCGTGCAGTCCGGTACCGGGCGCCGTCACGGCCTGGACCGACCAGCTGGTGCCCATGCTGCTGCCGCCGGCATGCGCAATGGCGCTGCCGGCGGGCGGCAGCTGGCTGTCGACCTTGAGGGGAACCAGGACCTGGCGCACGTCTTATTCCGGCAGGATTTCGAGCGTGGCCGCGTAGGTGTAGCGCATGGTATTGGCCGGCGCATTGGCCGCGGCCGGACCTTGCGGGCGCGCCGACGGGAAGGCCGCGTGCAGCCAGTACATGCCGGCGGCCGGCAGCTTGACCGCCGCTTCGCCCTTGGCGTCGGTGGTCAGGCGCTGTTCGCCCAGCGTGCCGCGATAGCGCACGCCGCCCGGGGTCAGGCTGAAGTCGAACTTGGCCAGCGGCTTGCCGTCCAGCTGGAAGCGCCATTTGGCCGTTTCGCCGGCGCGCAGGTCGGTCGGGTGGGTGATGGGGACCATTTCCAGGCCCACGCCGGACGGCTTGAGGGCGCCGGTGCTGGTGGTGTTGGCGCTGACAAAAGTCTCCAGGCGCGCGTGGCTGCGCATCACGCGCAGTTCTTCCGCGCCGGCCGGCACGTCCTTGGCGAACGATTCCTCGGTGCCGCGGAAACGCTTGGTCTCGCCGGTTGCTTTGTCCTTGTAGCTGCCGGCCACGCTGGCGTTGACCAGGCTGATACGGTAGGTGCCGTCCTTCGGCATTTTCAGGTCGAAGCTGCTGCGCTTCTTGCCCATGGTGGCGGCCGGCGCCGGCGCGGTGATGCCGTCCGGGTCGGTGACGGTGGCGCCTTCCATTTTCAGGGGCTGGTGGTCGACGTCGAACAAGCCTTCGGAAATGGCGCCGTCGATGGTGACCCAGGCTTCCTTGGCGTCGACATTGGTTTCTTGCGGGTAGAGCCAGCCACGGTGAGCGGAAGCCTGCAGGGCGACGGTGGCCAAGGCCAGCGCGAGAACGGTTTTCTTCAAGTTCATGTGTGGCCTCAAGGAGTGATCGTAAGGGAAACGGCGCCGATTTCTTCCTTGCCGTTGGCGGTCAAGGCTTTCTTGCCCTTGAGCGGCAGCGTGAAGGGCACGCGCACCAGTTCGCGCCCGCCTGCTTCGCGCGCAGCCTCGATCACCAGCTGGTAATTGCCCGGCGCCAGTTTGGCCAGTTCGGCATTGCCTGGACCGAAAGTCATTTTCTGCTCGCCCGTGGCGCGCGTGGCGCCGCTCACGCCGTCCAGCGGCAGCGCGACATCGCGCCCGCCCTTGCGCCACCAGGTGCGCATGTCCTTGATCCACTTGGTGCCGGCATTGTCCTTTTTCTTGACGTCGTACAGCACGGCCAGGTTGGTGATGACCGGGCTGTCCGCTTTTTCCAGCCAGATGGCCACGTAAGGGCGGTGGTATTCGGCCACGTTCAGTTGCGGGATGTCGAATTTGACGGCCAGTTCTGCGCCGACGGCCCAGCTGCTCAGCATCGGAAGTGTCAGGGCCAGCGTGTGGTGTAGTTTCATCGGAAAGGTCTAGTGGGTAAATAAGAGCGCGAGCAGGACCGGCACCAGGATGCCGAAGCCGACCACAGGCCAGGTTGACGGCCGGTTGGCCGCATGTAACTTCATGATGCAAAATCCGGTCAGGGCGAACACCAGGCAGGCGAACGCGAAAATGTCGATGAACCAGCTCCACACCAGGCCCGTGTTGCGGCCCTTGTGCAAGTCGTTCAGCCACGAAATGGTGCCGCGGTCGGTGCGTTCGTATTCGGCATTGCCGTCGGCCCCCAGGCGCAGCCAGGCGTCGCCGCCCGGACGCGGCAGCGGCACATAGGCTTCATCCTCGGTCCATTCGGCGGCCAGGCCTTCGACCTCGATCTCGAAATTGCTGCGCGCCCAGCGCGCCAGCGCCGGCGGCAGCGGGGCGGTGGCGTCGGCATGCTTGGCCGCATACGCTTTGAGCTGGTCTTGCAGCGGCGCCGGGAAGCTGGCCGTGCGCTTGACCACCCGCGGCTTGGCTTCGATATCGGCCGCGTGGTTCAGCGTGAAGCCGGTAATGCTGAACATCAGCATGCCCGTCAGGGACAGCGCCGCGCTGATCCAGTGCCAGCGGTGCAGATTCTTGAGCCATACCGCGCGGCCGGCGTTGGGAATGTGCGGTGCTTGGGTGGACATCGTGGCTTCCATTGAAGAGGTGAATGCAAATGATAACGATTATCATTTAGGTGGTCAAGGCTTACATGGCAACAGACATGTTTCTTTACATTCGCTTGCAATACTTAATGAGAACTATTATCATTCGCATTCCAAGATTGAATAGCCAGTCGCCGTGCCCTGCAGCGAGCCACCTAGCCAACACCAAACAACCACTTATCCGTTGGGAGAACTTTTTGTCTTATATCCGCAATCGCAAGCACGCCGCCGCCCGCAATCCCATGCTCACGCCTACCCTGATCGCCCTGGCCGCCATGAGCGCCTCGTTCGGCGCCCAAGCGCAGACCGCACCCGAGAAAAAAGAAGTCGAACTGCAGGGCGTCACCGTCAAAGCCGCAGCCGACGTGCCGTACAAGGCAGATAAAGTCACTTCCCCGAAACTGACCCAGCCGCTGCTCGACACCACCCAGACCATCACCGTGATCAAGAAGGAAGTGCTGCAGGAGCAGGGCGCCAATTCGCTGGTCGATGCGCTGCGCAATACCCCCGGCATCACCCTGCAGCTGGGCGAAAACGGCAATACCAGCGCCGGCGACACCTTCCAGATGCGCGGTTTCTCGACCCAGTCGTCGGTGTTCGTCGACGGCATCCGCGACCTGGGCGCCGTCAGCCGCGATGTCTTCAATATTGAACAGATCGAAGTCTCGCGCGGTCCTGCCGGCACCGATGTCGGCCGCGGCGCGGCATCTGGCTACATCAACCTGGCGTCGAAGGTGCCGAACCAGGAAGCGGCTACGTCGGGCACCGTCAGCTACGACAGCGGCACCAAGGCGCGCGCCACGGTCGACCACAACCACCCGCTCTCCGACACCAGCGCCTTCCGCATCAACGCCATGGTGCAGGATGGCGGCCAGATGGGCCGCAAGGTCATCGACAAGCGTTCGCAAGCGATCGCCCCGTCCCTGGCCTTCGGCCTGGGCACCCCGACCAAGGTCTACCTGTTCTCGCAGCACCTGCGCCAGGACGGCGTGCCCGACGGCGGCATTCCCGCCATCGGCATTCCCGGCTATTTCTTCGCCAGCACCGTGCCTGGCGTCGCCGACGCCGTCAGCCGCGCGCCGCGCGTGGACATGGAAAACTTCTATGGCTATGCCAGCGACTATGAAGACGTGAAGGCCGACATGGTCACCGTCAAGGTCGAACACCAGCTCGGCGCCAAGACCACGCTGACCAATACCAGCCGCTACGGCAAGTCGAGCATGGACCGTATCCTGACCGGCGTGAACGCGCTGACCGCGACCAGCACCGACCGTTCGACCTGGACCGTGGCCCGCACCCGCCAGAGCGTCCTGCAAGACAACCGCATCATGGCCAACAGCACCAACCTGGTCAGCGAATTCGATACCGGCGGCATCGGCCACACGGTCTCGGCCGGCCTGGAATTCCTGTCCGAAGAGCAGTTCTCCGCGACCCGCGTCGGCCTGGGCGCCCTGGTCAATGCCAACCTGTACAACCCGGTGCCGACCGCCCTGACCGCGTTCGCGCCAGTGCGCAATGGCGCCTATTCGAAGGGCGAAACCACCACCGCCGCGGCCTACGTCTTCGATACCATCAAGCTGAACGACAAATGGCAGCTGAACGGCGGCCTGCGCGTCGAGCACTACAATACCGAAACGAACGCGGCCACAGCGCAAGCGGTCACAACGCCGCAGACTATTCCGGTGGGCACCCTGATCGGCAGTCACGTCGAGAAATCGGACAACCTGGTCAGCTGGAAGGCTGGCGCGCTGTACAAGCCGAGCGTCGACGGCAGCATCTACCTGGCCTACGCCACTTCGCAAACGCCGCCGGGCAGCGCCAACTTCGGCCTGTCGGCCACGGCCGGCAATATCGCCAACCCGTCGATGGATGCGCAGAAGACCACCAACCTGGAACTGGGCGCCAAGTGGGACCTGATCCAGAAGCAGCTGGCGGTCACGGCCACCATCTACCGTACCGAGAACAAGAACGAGTTCCCGGTGCTGGAAGATCCGGTCGCGCTGACGTACTCGCAAGGCGGCAACCGCCGCGTGCAGGGTGTGGAACTGGGCGTGGTCGGCCAGATCACGCGTAACTGGAGCGTCATCGGCGGCATCGCCACCATGGATGCCGAAATCATCGAAGGCGCCGGCGCCACGCTGACCGGTACCGGCACCCGCTGGTCGCCGGACCTGTCTGCCACCTTGTGGTCGACCTACAAGCTCTCCGACGCCTTCAGCGTTGGCGGCGGCGTGCGCTACATGGGTGAGCAGAAGCGCGTGATCGCGCCGAACCAGACCGCGCCATCGGCCGGCGCCCAGGCGATCCAGTCGTACGTGGTGGCAGACGCCGTGGCCAGCTACAAGGTCAGCAAGAACGTGACCCTGCAGCTGAACGTCTACAACCTGTTCGACAAGTTCCACGTGGTCTCGCTCAACAACGGCGGTTCGCGGATCAACCTCGGTGTCGAGCGTTCGGCGCAGCTGACGGCCAATATCGGTTTCTAAGCCCGTCTGCCCCGATCCACAAGAATCGCCCTTTCGAGGGCGATTTTTTGTTTTTGTGGCAAGATTTTTGCAAACTGGTATTGTTGCCGGGAAAAATATGATCGCCGACTTTTTTCGCAACGTGGAATCTTGAGCTACAATACCGCGTGTTATTTGTGAAGCTATACCAGTCCTTCCCCACAACTTGATGTGCAATCCGCTAACCGGTCAGGCCGTGTCGCGGAAGGTTAGATTAACCCGCCAAACTCGCGAAGCGCGAAGAAAGGTGAGCAAGATGATGCAACAATACACCGCCAACTCCTATTTGTTCGGCGGTAACGCGCCGTACGTGGAGGAGCTGTACGAGGCTTACCTCGACAACCCAGGTTCCGTGCCCGACAACTGGCGCGCGTACTTCGATTCCATGCAGAACGTACCGGCAGTCGACGGCTCCAACAAGCCCGACGTCGTCCATTCGTCCGTCATCGCTTCCTTCGCCGAACGCGCCAAGCAGGGTCCGATCCGCGTGGTCACCGCCTCGACCGACGTCGAGATGGGCCGCAAGCGCGTCGCCGTCACCCAGCTGATCGCCGCCTACCGCTACCTCGGTTCGCAGTGGGCCAACCTTGACCCGCTGCAGCGCCAGGAGCGCCGCACCATTCCCGAACTCGATCCCGCTTTCTACGGCTTCACCGATGCCGACATGGAGATCGTGTTCAACATCAGCAATACCTACTTCGGCCCCGAGACGGCGTCGCTGCGCGACCTGCTCAACCTGCTGCGCGATACCTACTGCCGTTCGATCGGCGCCGAATTCATGTACATCGGCGATCCGGCGGAAAAGCGCTGGCTGCAGGAAAAGCTCGAGTCGATCCGTTCGACCCCGAGCTTCACCGCTGAAAAGAAAAAGCACATCCTCGACCGCCTGACCGCGGCCGAAGGCCTGGAACGCTACCTGCACACCAAGTACGTGGGCGCCAAGCGCTTCTCGCTGGAAGGATCCGAATCGTTCATCGCCGCGATCGACGAAACGATCCAGCGCGCCGGTGAAAACGGCGTCCAGGAAATCGTCATCGGCATGGCCCACCGCGGCCGCCTGAACGTGCTGGTCAACACCCTGGGCAAGTCGCCCCAGGAACTGTTCGAAGAATTCGAAGGCAAGCACGGCGACGACCTGCCGTCCGGCGACGTCAAGTACCACCAGGGCTTCTCGAGCGACATCTCGACCGCCGGCGGTCCGGTGCACCTGTCGCTGGCCTTCAACCCGTCCCACCTCGAGATCGTCAACCCGGTCGTCGAAGGTTCCTGCAAGGCGCGCATGGAACGCCGCGGCGACAAGGAAGGCGCGCAAGTGCTGCCGATCCTGGTGCACGGCGACGCTGCATTCGCCGGCCAGGGCGTGGTCATGGAAACGCTGAACCTTGCCCAAACCCGCGGCTACGGCACGGGCGGCACGGTCCACATCGTGATCAACAACCAGATCGGCTTCACCACGTCCGACCCGCGCGATGCGCGTTCCACCCTGTACTGCTCGGACGTCGTCAAGATGATCGAAGCACCGGTGCTGCACGTGAACGGCGACGATCCTGAAGCCGTGGTGCTGGCCACCCAGATCGCCCTCGACTACCGCGTCCAGTTCAAGAAGGATGTCGTGATCGACATCATCTGCTTCCGCAAACTGGGCCACAACGAGCAGGACACCCCGGCGCTGACCCAGCCGCTGATGTACAAGAAAATCGGCCAACATGCAGGCACCCGCAAGCTGTACGCGGACAAGCTGATCGCGCAGGGCACCATCGCGGCTGACGGCGGCGACAAGATGGTCTCGGCCTACCGCGACGCCATGGACGCCGGCAAGCACACGATCGACCCGGTCATCTCCAACTTCAAGAACAAGTACGCGGTCGACTGGCTGCCGTTCCTGAACCGCAAGTGGACCGATTCGGCCGACACCGCCGTGCCGATGACGGAACTCAAGCGCCTGGCCACCCGCATCACCACCGTGCCGGAAGGCTTCAAGGTCCACTCGCTGGTCGAGAAGGTACTCGCTGATCGCGCCACCATGGGCCGCGGCGAAATGAACCTGGACTGGGGCATGGGCGAACACCTGGCCTACGCCTCGCTGGTGGCATCCGGTTACGCGATCCGCCTGTCGGGCCAGGACGCCGGCCGCGGCACCTTCACCCACCGCCACGCCGTGCTGCACGACCAGAACCGCGAACGCTGGGATTCGGGCACCTACGTCCCGCTGTGCAATGTGTCGGACAGCCAGGCGCCGTTCACCGTCATCGATTCGGTCCTGTCCGAAGAAGCCGTGCTGGCCTTCGAATACGGCTACTCGACCGCCGAGCCGAACACGCTCACCATCTGGGAAGCCCAGTTCGGCGATTTCGCCAACGGCGCCCAGGTCGTCATCGACCAGTTCATCGCTTCGGGCGAAGTGAAATGGGGCCGCGCCTCGGGCCTGGTCATGATGCTGCCGCATGGTTACGAAGGCCAGGGTCCGGAGCACTCGTCGGCCCGTCCCGAGCGTTTCCTGCAGCTGTGCGCGGACAACAATATGCAAGTGGTGCAGCCAACCACCGGCGCCCAGATCTTCCACCTGCTGCGCCGCCAGATGGTGCGCCAGTTCCGCAAGCCGCTCGTCATCCTGACGCCGAAGTCGCTGCTGCGTAACAAGGACGCGTCGTCGCCGCTGTCCGAACTGGCCAAGGGCGCCTTCTCCACCGTGATCGGTGAAGTCGATGACAAGATCGACGCCAAGAAGGTCAAGCGCGTGATCGCCTGCTCGGGCAAGGTCTACTACGACCTGGTCAACAGCCGCAAGACGCGCGGGTCAAGCGACGTCGCCATCATCCGTGTCGAACAGCTCTATCCCTTCCCGCACAAGTCGTTCGCGGCCGAGATGAAGAAGTTCCCGAGCGCGACCGAGCTGGTATGGACGCAGGATGAGCCGCAGAACCAGGGACCATGGTTCCAGATTCAGCACAACATCTTCGAAAGTTTGGACTCGGGCCAGCGCCTGGCGTATGCGGGCCGTCCGGCTTCCGCCTCGCCTGCGGTCGGCTACGGCGACAAGCACAACGCGCAGCAGAAGGAATTGCTGGAAACCGCGTTTTCGAAGCTCAAAGGCTTCATCCTCACCAAATAACGGCGCTGCGCCCGCGGCAATGCGGGCGCCACAAAAAATCAAGATACGGAGTTTTACATGGCACAAATCGAAGTTAAAGTCCCAGTCCTGTCGGAGTCGGTTGCTGAAGCGACCCTCCTGTCGTGGCACAAGAAAGTCGGCGAGCCGGTTGGCCGCGACGAAAACATGATCGATATCGAGACCGACAAGGTCGTGCTCGAACTGCCGGCCCCGTCGGCCGGCGTGATCGTCCAGATCCTCAAGGGTGACGGCAGCACCGTGGTCGCCGGCGAAGTGATCGCCATCATCGATACCGAAGCGAGCGCCCAGGTCAGCCCGATCGGCGTGAGCAGCGCACCGGTGCAGGCGGCCGCCGCCGATCCTGTGGCCGCCGCCATCAATTCGCTGGCGTCGAAAGCGAATGTGGCCATGCCGGCCGCCGCCAAGCTGCTGTCGGAAAATAAGCTGACCGCCGGCGACGTCGCCGGTACCGGCAAGGACGGCCGCGTGACCAAGGGCGACGTGCTGGGCGCGCTCGCCAAGCCTGCCGCCCCTGCCGTGGCACCACTGGCAGCACCGGCCGCCAAGCCTGCGCTGCAGCAGGTTGCCGCGCCGGCCATGGCCAGCCTGGGCGAGCGTCCGGAAGAGCGCGTGCCGATGAGCCGCCTGCGCGCCCGCATCGCCGAACGCCTGGTGATGTCGCAGTCGACCAACGCGATCCTGACCACCTTCAATGAAGTGAACATGCAGCCGGTGATCGACCTGCGCAACAAGTACAAGGACAAGTTCGAGAAAGAGCACGGCGTCAAGCTGGGCTTCATGTCCTTCTTCGTCAAGGCCGCCGTCGCCGCCCTGAAGAAGTACCCGATCATCAACGCTTCGGTCGACGGCAACGACATCGTCTACCACGGCTACTTCGACATCGGTATCGCGGTCGGTTCGCCGCGCGGCCTGGTGGTGCCTATCCTGCGCAATGCGGACCAGATGACGATCGCCGACATCGAAAAGAAAATCGGCGAATTCGGCGTCAAGGCCAAGGAAGGCAAGCTGACCCTGGAAGACCTGACCGGCGGCACCTTCTCGATCTCGAACGGCGGCACCTTCGGCTCCATGCTGTCGACCCCGATCATCAACCCGCCGCAATCGGCCATCCTGGGCGTGCACGCGACCAAGGACCGCGCCGTGGTCGAAAACGGCCAGGTCGTGGTGCGTCCGATGAACTACCTGGCCATGTCGTATGACCACCGCATCATCGACGGCCGCGAAGCCGTCCTGGGCCTGGTCACCATGAAGGAAACGCTGGAAGACCCTGCGCGCCTGCTGCTGGATCTGTAATTTCGAGGGGCGCGCTGCCTGCAGCGCGTGCCATGCTGAACATTTTTGAGAGGCGGTACCAATGAATATCTCCGACGAAATCAAGCGTTTGCACGAACTGCATCAGGCCGGTGCGCTCACCGATGCCGAATTCGAACAGGCCAAGGCCAAGCTGCTGGCAGCTTCCGTGAACCTGAACAAGTCCTCGTCCTCCTCGTCCGGTTCGTCCGGTTCGTCCGGCTCCGACATCGGTGCCGAGCTGTCGCAGCTGCGCCGCTCGCGCAACGACCGCTGGCTGGGCGGCGTGTGCGGCGGCCTGGCCAAGGTCACCGGCATGGAATCGTGGATCTGGCGCCTGGTGTTTACCTTGTGCTTCCTGTTCGCCGGATTCGGCATCCTGATCTATGTCCTGATGTGGATATTCGTACCAGAAGAATAAAAGGAATGATTGAATGAGTACTCAAAAACAATTTGACGTTGTCGTCATCGGCGCGGGCCCTGGCGGCTACATCGCCGCCATCCGCGCGGCCCAGCTGGGCTTTTCGGTTGCCTGTATCGATGAATGGGTCAACGCCAAGGGCGGTCCTGCGCCCGGCGGCACCTGCACCAACGTCGGCTGCATCCCGTCGAAGGCGCTGCTGCAATCGTCCGAGCATTTCGAACATGCCGGCCACGCGTTCAAGGAACACGGCATCGACGTCGCCGGTTTGTCGCTGAACCTGCCGCAAATGCTCAAGCGCAAAGATACCGTCGTCAAGCAGAACAACGAAGGCATCCTGTTCCTGTTCAAGAAGAACAAGGTCACCTTCCTGCACGGTCGCGGCTCTTTCGGCGGCACCGTGGAAGGCGGCTACAGCATCGACGTCGCCGGCGCCAAGCCGGAAACCATTCTGGCCAAGCACGTGGTGGTGGCCACCGGTTCCAGCGCACGCGAACTGCCGGGCGCGCCGTTCGATGAAAAACTGATCCTGTCGAACGCCGGCGCATTGACGATCGATGGCGTACCGGCCAAGCTGGGCGTGATCGGCGCCGGCGTGATCGGCCTGGAAATGGGCAGCGTCTGGCGCCGCCTGGGTTCCGACGTGACGGTGCTCGAAGGCTTGCCGACCTTCCTCGGCGCGGTCGACGAGCAGATCGCCAAGGAAGCGCACAAGCTGTTCACCAAGCAGGGCTTGAAAATCAGCCTGGGCGTCAAGATCGACAAGGTCAGCGCCGGCAAGAACAACGTGACGGTGGAATACGCCGACGCAGCCGGCGCGGCGCAGAAGGCCGTGTTCGACAAGCTGATCATCTCGATCGGCCGCGTGCCGAACACAACGGGCCTGAACGGCGGTGCGGTCGGCCTGAAGCTCGACGAGCGCGGTTTCGTGGCCGTCGACGACGACTGCAAGACCAACCTGGCCAACGTATGGGCAGTGGGCGACGTGGTGCGCGGCCCGATGCTGGCGCACAAGGCCGAGGAAGAGGGCGTTGCGGTCGCCGAGCGTATCGCCGGCCAGCACGGCCACACCAACTTCAACACGATTCCGTGGGTGATCTACACCTCCCCGGAAATCGCGTGGGTAGGCCAGACCGAGCAGCAGCTGAAGGCGGCCGGCGTGGCGTACAAGGCAGGCACCTTCCCGTTCATGGCCAACGGCCGTGCGCGCGCGCTGGGCGATACGTCGGGCATGGTCAAGTTCCTGGCTGACGCCACGACCGACGAAATCCTGGGCGTGCACATTGTCGGCCCGATGGCGTCCGAGCTGATTTCGGAAGCCGTGGTCGCGATGGAATTCCGTGCTTCGGCCGAAGACATCGCGCGCATCTGCCACGCGCACCCGTCGCTGTCGGAAGCGACCAAGGAAGCAGCGCTCGCGATCGACAAGCGTTCGCTGAATTTCTAGCACGTCATCCCCGCGCAGGCGGGGATCCATAGCACCTATGAGCAGATGTGCCATGGACCCCCGCCTTCGCGGGGGTGACGGCCATCTGGTAGTTCTGGTATTCAGTTAGCCCCCAATTCATGAACGTCCAAGAGTTCTACCAGCACGCGCTGTCCCAGCGCGGTTTCTCCTCCGATGCGGCCCAGCAGCGCGCGGTTGACCGCCTGCAGCGCGCCTACGAGGAATGGGTGGAATTCCGTTCGCAGCGTTCGTCCTCCTTCAAGCGCCTGATCAACCGCCCGGACGTGCCGCGCGGGGTCTACCTGTGGGGCGGAGTAGGGCGCGGCAAGTCGTTTTTGATGGACAGTTTTTACTCGGTGGTGCCGGTCGTGCGCAAGACGCGCGTGCACTTCCATGAATTCATGCGCGATGTGCACCGCCAGCTCGACGACCTGAAGGGCGTGGCCGATCCGCTCGACATCGTGGCCAGGAACATCGCGAGGAAATATCGCCTGATCTGCTTCGACGAATTCCACGTCTCGGACATCGCCGACGCCATGATCCTGTACAACCTGCTGTCGGCCCTGTTCGCCAACGGCGTGTCCTTCATCATGACCTCGAACTACGATCCGGACCTGCTGTACCCGGACGGCCTGCACCGCGACCGCATGCTGCCCACCATCGCGCTCCTGAAGGACAAGCTCGACGTGCTGAACGTGGACGCCGGGGTGGATTACCGCAAGCGCGCGCTCGAGCAGGTCGACAGCTACTACACGCCGCTGGGCGCCGCGGCCGACCTGGCGCTGCGCACGGCCTACGCAAAAATCGCCGAAATCGCCGACGAAACCCCGCACGTCAATATCGAAGGGCGCGACATCCATGCATTGCGCCGCGCGGGCGGCATCATCTGGTTCGATTTCACGACCCTGTGCGGCGGTCCGCGCTCGCAGAACGATTACCTGGAACTGGCCAGCCGCTTCCACACCGTGATCCTGTCGGGCATTCCGGCCATGTCGGCCGCCCAGTCGTCCGAGGCGCGCCGCTTCACCTGGCTGATCGACGTGTTCTACGACCACAAGGTCAAGCTGCTGATGTCGGCCGAAGTCGCGCCGGAAGAGCTGTACACCCAGGGCACGCTGTCGAACGAGTTCCATCGCACCGTCTCGCGTATCATTGAGATGCAGTCGCGTGAATACATGGAAGCCGAACGCCGCGGCGCTGCCGAAGCGCTGGCCTGACAACAAGGAAGAAACACTGATGAAATTACTGGCTCTGATGGCCGCCGCGTTCGCCCTGGGCGGATGCACCACCGTGCTGCTGCCACCGAACGTGACGCCGGTGGTCGCGAAGACGATGTCGGTACCGGAAGCGCAGCGCAAGCTGGACAGGGTCAAGACCGAGCGCGCCGCGGCCGAAGCGGGCTACGCCGCCAGCGAACAGCTGTGCTACGCCAGGTTCTTCGTCAATAACTGCCTTGACGCCGCCAAGGAAAAGCGGCGCAGCACGCTGGCCATGCTGCGCGCGGTCGAGGTGGAAGCCGAACTGTACGAGCGCAAGGCCGCGGTCGAGCAGCGCGACCGCGAAGTGGCCCGCGCCATCAGGGAGTTCGAGGCCGAAGAAGCCAGGCTGGCGGCCATGGCGCCGCCAGCGCCCAGGGAAGTTGCCACGCCGCGCCCCACCGTGCCCAAGCCGGCCCTGGCCGGGCGCAATGCCAAGCGCGCGGCCAGGCAGGCCGAGCGCGCCGCCGAAGCGCCTCAGGATGCCGCCAAACGGGCAGCCAATGTCGTGGAATTCGAGCAGCGCAAGCGCGAGTCGGAGGAGCGCCAGAAGGAAGTGGCGGCCAAAAAAGCGGAAAAGGCGGCCAAAGCCGCCCAGCCGCCCGCCAAATAAGCTGTTCTACACCGCGCGTCCCATCTTCTGGACGGTGTAGTTTTTCACTTCTTTGGGTGGTTTGACAAACTTCACGATGGCCATGGTGCAGTTGTCGCCCTTGCCCTGGGCCCGTTCGGTGGCCTTGTTGATCAGCATTTCCGACGCCTGGCGCGGGGTGGCCTTGCTGGTCACGGCGCCCAGTTCGGCGTCGGTGAAGAAATGCCACAGGCCGTCCGAGCACAGCAGGAAGGTGTCGCCGGCGCCGATATGCTCGTGCACGCCAACCGTCACGAACGGTTCCTTGCGCGAATTTCCCAGCACATTGAGCAGCAGTTTCGAATGGCGGTGGTTCTTGGCCGCTTCGACCGGCAACTTTTCGGACGCGACCAGGTGCTCGACATAGTCGGCATCGTTGGTGCGCACCACGCACTGGCCGGCGGCAAACCTGTACAGGCGCGAATCGCCGACGTGGGCCCAGATGGCCTGGCCGGCCGGGGTGATGATCAGGCCCACGAAGGTGGCATGCGACTCCGCCTTGGTCGTGAACTCGTTCATCTTGATGATCATGTGGGTCTCGTGCACGATGTCGCACAGGACCTGGCCCAGCCGTTCGACGCTGGGATGGTCGCCCGGTTTGAATTCGTCAAACAATTGCTTGGCCGTGTGCAGGACTTGTTCCGACGCGGTGGCGCCCCCGACAATGCCGTCGGAAAGCACGGCCAGGACGTAGCCTGGCGCGCGTGCACCCGTGAACAAGGCAGTGCGGTCGTTCTGTTGTGGACGGTTTCCGATGTGCTGGGCGGTTCCGGCTTCTAGCTTGTATGGTTTCATAAACTCGGGTTATGTCCTGCTTGCCTTAATATGGGTGCTTTGGGACATGCTAGCGCAATCTATATTGGCGGCAACGTCGCCGTAGATTAAACTATGCACCGGGAAGGCATAATGTTGCAAGCAGAGACTATTTACGTATCAACACAAATTGTTTCCGATTGTAATGCCCTTCTTGGTCCACACCCCTGAAGTCTTGAAATAAAACCGCTTGGAACACCACAACATGACCAATGTCCACGAAATTCAGCGCCGCCTGATCGAACTCGATGTGGAACATCGGGACCTGGACGCGGTCATAGACATGTTGATCCTGGACGGGCACCACGACCAGTTGCAGCTCCGGCGCCTCAAAAAGCGCAAATTGCAGCTGAAAGACCACATCACCCTGTTGAAAATGCAATTGGTTCCGGATGTTCCGGCCTGATCCGTCTTCGCAATACTGAAACGCCACTTTGACCGATCTTACTCCGGCGCCGGATGCGCCTCCCGCTGGGAAATATGACGCCGAAATCGACCGCCTGTTCAGCGCCGGAGGCCCGCTCGCGCCCGCGGTGGGCAGTTTCAGCCCGCGCCGCTCGCAAACCGAGATGGCCAAGTCGATCGCCCAGGCCATCGCCGACCAGAAAACCCTGATCGCCGAAGCCGGCACCGGCACCGGCAAAACCTTCGCCTACCTGGTCCCGGCCCTGCTGTGGGGCGGCAAGACCATCGTCTCGACCGGTACCAAGAATCTCCAGGATCAGTTGTTTCTGCGCGACATACCGACGGTCCGGGCGGCGCTGCGCGCCCCGGTGTCGGTGGCGCTGCTCAAGGGCCGCTCCAACTACGTGTGCCATTACCACCTGGAACGCACGCTGCAGAACGGGCGCATGACCTCGCGCGACGACGTCGGCCACCTGCGCGAGATTTCGCGTTTCATCAAGATGACCAATTCGGGCGACAAGGCCGAGCTGTCCAAGGTGCCCGAAAACGCGCTGATCTGGAACCTGGTCACGTCCACCCGCGACACCTGCATGGGCACCGAGTGCCAGTACTACCAGGACTGCTTCGTGATGAAGGCGCGCCGCGAGGCGCAGCAGGCCGACATCGTGGTCGTCAACCACCACCTGTTCTTCGCCGACGTGGCGCTCAAGGATACCGGCGTGGCCGAACTGCTGCCCTCGGCCAACACCATCATCTTCGACGAAGCGCACCAGCTGCCCGATACCGCCACCCTGTTCTTCGGGCAGACGGTGTCGACCTCGCATGTGCTGGAACTGTGCCGCGACGTGCTGGCCGAAGGCCTGGCCCATGCGCGCGGCGGTCCGGACTGGGCCAAGGTGGTGACCGTGGTCGAAAAGGCCGCGCGCGACCTGCGCCTGACCTTCCCGCAGGACATCATGCGCCTGTCGCTGGCCCAGATCATGCCGTCTTCGGACTTCTTCCCGGCCCTGCAAACCCTGAAGGACCAGCTGGCCGCCATGATCACCGTGCTCGAAGACCAGGCCGCGCGCGCCGAAACCGTCGAACAGTGCCGCGTGCGCGCGGTGGAACTGGCCCAGGGGCTGGACGGCTGGAAAGCCGACGGCAAGGGCAAGCTGGTCGAAGGCGACGAGGCGGTGCTGTGGGTGGAAGCGTTCGCGTCCACGCTGCACCTGCACAAGACGCCGCTGTCGATCGCGCCCATTTTCAACAACCAGCGCGAAGGCACGCCGCGCAGCTGGATCTTTACCTCGGCCACGCTGGCGGTCAAGAACGACTTCAAGCACTTTTCCAACCAGATGGGCCTGACCGGCGAACCGGCCCAGAGCTGGCCGAGCCCGTTCAACTATGAAGAGCAGGGCTTGCTGTATGTGCCGAACGGCTTGCCGGAACCGAATTCCTTCGGCTACACCGATGCCGTGGTCGACGCCGCGCTGCCCGTCATCGAAGCGGCCGGCGGGCGCACCTTCTTCCTGTGCACCACGATTCGCGCCGTCAAGCACGTCGCCGAACGCCTGCGCACCGAATTTGCCGACCGCGGCCTGAACTTCCCCCTGTTCGTGCAGGGCGAGCGCGGCCGCACCGAACTGCTCGATTCCTTCCGCACGGCCGGCAACGCGGTGCTGGTGGGCAGCCAGAGCTTCTGGGAAGGCGTGGACGTGCGCGGCGACGCGCTGTCGCTGGTGATCATCGACAAGCTGCCTTTCGCGCCGCCGGACGACCCGGTGCTGGCCGCGCGTATCGACGTCATGGAAAAGCAGGGCATGAACGGCTTCATGCACCACACGCTGCCGGAAGCGATCATCAACCTGAAGCAGGGCGCCGGGCGCCTGATCCGCGACGAAACCGACCGCGGCGTGCTGATGATCTGCGACCCGCGCCTGATTTCCAAGTCGTATGGCAAGCGCGTGTGGCAAAGCTTGCCCTCGTTCAAGCGTACAAGGCTCGAGGCGGACGTGATCGCCTTCTTCAAGCCGCAGCAACCCCATCCCAAGGACGAATAATGGCAGCCATCCGATCGGTATTTCTTGCAGCAGCGCTGGGTAGCGCTGTCCTCATGCCGGTCCATGGCCTGGCCCAGAAGCCGCCGCTGGCGGTGGCCGCCAGCCCGGCCCAGCGCCTGGCCGGCCTGGCCGAGCGCTACTATGAAGAGCAGGCGCGCTTCGAGCCGGTTGGCGCGACCTTCAACGGCGACAACCGCTTCGACCACCTGCTGCCGATGACGCTCGCGCCGTCGGTGCGCGCGCGCCAGTTCGCCATGCTGCACGACGTGCTGGAAGAGCTGATGCGGATCGACCGCAGCAAGCTGGCGCCGTCCGACATGGTGACCTTCGACATCCTCGCCGATGAAGTCAACGGCCTGCTGCGTTTCGAAAGCATGCGCGACCAGCTGATGCCCATGAACCAGATGGACAGCCTGCCGGTGCAACTGGCCAATTTCGGCAGCGGCCAGGGTTCGCAGCCGATCGGCACCGTGCCCCAGTACCAGGCTTACCTGAGCCGCCTGAACGGCTTGCCGGCCTGGGTGGACGCGGCCATCGCCAATATGCGTACCGGCATGAAAGAAGGCGTGGTGCTGCCGAAGGCCATCGTGGTGGCCATGCTGCCGCAGTTCAAGGCGCTGGCAGCGGCCAGCACCGACAAGAGCGATTTCTACAGCGCGATTGCGGCCATGCCCGCCAGCTTCACCGCCGGCGAACAGGCGCGCCTGAAGGGCGCTTACCGCCAGGCGGTGGGCGGCAAGGTGCTGCCGGCCATGCGCAAGCTGGTCGCCTTCCTCGAAAAAGACTACCTGCCTGCCGCGCGCGCCAGCGCCGGCTGGGGCGCCTTGCCGAACGGCGCGGCGTGGTACCGCGCCTGGGTGGCGGAGCAAACGACGACCAGCCTGTCGCCGGACGAGATCCACCGCATCGGCGTGGGCGAAATGACGCGCATCCAGGGCGAGCTGGCCCGGCTGGGGCCGCGGCTTGGCTACACCGGCCCCGCGACTGGCCTGGCGCACTGGCTGGGCCAGCAGCAGAAATTCTGCCCCTTCAAGACCGAAGAAGATGTGCTGCAATCCTACCGCGCCCTGAACGCGCGCATCCTGCCGCTGCTGCCCACGCTGTTTGCCACGCTGCCGAAGGCGCCGCTGGAAATCCGGCCCGAGCCGCCGCTGTCGCGCGACGCCGCGTCCGACCATTACACGCTGGCGGCGGCCGACGGTTCGCGCCCCGGCATTTTCTGGGCCGTGATCCCCGATCCGCAAGCGTACGGCAGCACGCGCATGACCTCGCTGTTCCTGCATGAAGGCCATCCGGGCCACCATTTCCAGCTGTCGCGCCAGCAGGACCTGTCGGTGCCCAAGTTCCGCAAGTTCGGTGGCAACAATGCCTATGTCGAAGGCTGGGCGCTGTATGCCGAAACGCTGGGCAAGGAAATGGGACTGTACGAGGATCCGAACGCGTATGCGGGACACTTGCTGCTGGACCTGCGCCGGGCAGCCCGCCTGGTGGTCGACACCGGCCTGCACGCCAAGGGCTGGACGCGCGAACAAACCATCGCCTACCTGATGGAGCAGGCGGGCGATGCCGAAGCCGACGCCATCAATGCGACCGAGCGTTACATGGCACTGCCGGCGCAAGCGCTGGGCTACAAGATCGGCGCCCTGAAGATCCAGGAACTGCGCCAGCGCGCCACGCTGGAGCTGGGGCCGAAGTTCAGCCTCGCCCGCTTCCACGATGCGATCCTGGCCGAAGGCAGTATGCCGCTGGGGCTGCTGGAAACCAGAATGAACGCATGGATCGCCGCGCAGGCAAAGTAGTAAAATTACTTGCCTATTCGCAATGATTTTTAATGTTTTTTTTGTAAAGACGTGATACTTTAGCGGGCAATGCGATTCGGCAACATTGCTGGATCCTCCATAACCCTCTTCAGGAGTCACACTATGTTCGACCGCTTCAAGCGCAGTATGGATCTGATCAAGGCCAGCGCCACCGTGCTGCGCCAGGACACCCATTTGCTGGTGTTCCCGCTGATCTCAGGCGTTGCCGCGGTACTGGTTGCCATGGGCTTCCTGCTGCCGGCCATCGGCCTGGACTTGCTGGGCGACGAACCCAACGCACCGGTGGTGTACTCGGGCGTTTTCCTGTTCTATGTGACCCAGTATTTCGTCATCTTCTACTTCAACGTCGCGCTGGTCGGCGCCACCATGATCCGCATGGACGGCGGCTCGCCGACCATCGGCGACGGCCTGCGCATCGCCAATTCCCGCCTCGGCAGCATTCTTGGCTACGCCGTCATTTCCGCGACCGTGGGCGTGATCCTGCGCGCGCTGCAGGAGCGCCTGGGCTTCGTCGGCCGCATCATCGTCGGCATGATCGGGGTGGGCTGGACCGTGGCCACCGCGCTGGTGGTGCCGGTGCTGGTCGCGCGCGACAAGGGACCGATCGACGCGATCAAGGATAGCGCGAACATGTTCAAGCAGACCTGGGGCGAAAACGTTATCGGCCAGGTGGGGATGAGTTTCGCGTTCACCATGCTGTACATGGCCTGGTTCCTGGGCGGTGTCGGCCTGCTGGCTTTCAGCCTGTACCTGGGCAGCCCGTTCCTGGTGGCGCTGGTCGCGGTCGTGGGCGTGCTCGGTTTCCTGTTCGTGTGCCTGGTGCAGGTGGCGCTCGGTGGCATCTATTCGGCTGCGCTGTACCGTTACGCGTCGGGCGGCAATGCGAGCACCGGGTTTGAGAATGGTGCCCTGCAAGCTGCTTTCCTGCCGAAGTAAATAGTCATCGTCATTCCCGTGCCTGGCGCGGGAATGACGGCATCAGCGTGCGGGTACGGCGTTAGCGTTGACTCGTTGATTCATCCGCAGGGCGCGGCGGAGCTAGCTCCTTCGTTTGATTTTCATAGTACTGAAATATCACGGAAACAGAAGTGGCGTAGAGGAAGGTGCAGCTCAAACAAAGCAGTCCTAAAGCAAGGAATATTCTTAATCCGCGCGAACTGACTCTTGATTGAAACCATCGTGCCGTTGGTGTAGATGCTGAACGGGCACCGAATTTATGCGCCAGCCATCCGAACACAACTGCAAGAAAAAAATAGCCGAGACCAATCAAACTCGTAAGAAAAGCACTCATCCACATCATTTTTCACCGGCAAGAATTTTCAATTGGGGTAGGGGGAATTGGCGCGAATTCTACGAAAAAGAAACGGAAACAGCCTGAACCATTGGAGATAGCCCAACCCAAAGTACACCAACCATTCCAAAGCCAAGGTAGCGTATGTCGTATGAACTGATACGTGAAAAAATGAGCCAATGAACGAATGAGCTAGCGAAACGACCAATCCCCCAGGAAAGGAAAGTGCCAGCATGCCCCATGTCAAGAAAATCCAAATATCACTATTCGGTTGATTGTCGAAAAAATATAGCGTCACCCCGAGCATAAAAAATGCTGCCAGCGTCCAACCTATTTTCATGATTTTCATGACGACCTTTCTTTCTCCGGGTCAGGGCCATCTCATCAGAGTAGGAGAATTGCCCCTGTAGCATTCTGCCATGGACAATTTTTTGCTAGCGAAAGGCCCCGCCCCACGTGCCGTATTTAATCCGGGATATGGAAAGTTAAGCGGACACGCTCCTCATCAATATCAGCGAAATCGGTGAGGTCGAGTTCATCAGGATCGTAATACTCGCCCAACCAAAACAGCCGCGGGTGCGTAACCAGCACCTTAAAGTGAAGCAATAGGTAGTTGACGTGAGAACGGAATCCCGGTGTCGGGCTAGCGGCCGCTTGCGCAAAACGTTTCAGGAGTCGAGCCTGACTACGAGTCAAAATTATTTCAACGTCACCAGACAGGTTCATAAATGCAGACTTCCCCAAATCTGTATAGTTCAGGCTATGTTTGACTTTCATCTTGCCAGAGTAAGAGGATCGCCAAATTGCACATTGTCGTGCGACAATATTCTAGTATCGGTCACTGTTTCGAAGGGCTCGAATAAATTCGCCCGCTGGCTGGGATTGTTCTGGCAATCGCGCGCGTGGTTCGGCGAGACTGGGAAGCTGTTGCCGCGCAGGTGTGCAGCGGACAAGCCGTACAACCGCCTGTCCGCGCTTGGTGATGATGACGTCTTCACCGGCCTCGGCCAATGCTACGAGTCGGCTCAGTTGGGCCCTGGTGTCTGCCAACGTAAAGGTCTGCATGCCAACCTCATGATCGTTATGCCTCCGGCAAGATGACCACTTTCCCGGTCACCTTGCGGGCCGCCATGTCGTTCAGCGCCTTGGCCGTATCGGCCAGCGCATACCGTCCCGAAATATGCGGACGAATCTTCCCTTCCGCCATCCACCCCATCAGCTGGCGCATCGCGCCCATGTTCGCCTTCGGCTCGCGCTTGGCGAACTCGCCCCAGAACACGCCCATCAGCGATGCGCCTTTGAGCAAGGTCAGGTTCAGCGGCAGCTTCGGGATGTCGCCGTTGGCAAAGCCCACCACCAGGTAGCGGCCGCGCCAGCCGATCGAACGGAATGCCGGCTCGGCGTAGATGCCGCCGACCGGGTCGTAGATCACGTCCGGGCCCTTGCCGTCGGTGGCCGCCTTGATCGCTTCGCGCAGGTCTTCGGTGCTGTAATTGATGGTGGCGTCGGCGCCATGCGCGCGGCACACGGCCAGCTTTTCATCGCTCGACGCCGCCGCGATCACGCGCGCGCCCAGCGCCTTGCCGATCTCGATGGCCGCCAGGCCCACGCCGCCGGCCGCGCCCAGCACCAGCATGGTTTCGCCTTCCTTCAGTGCGGCGCGGTCGACCACGGCGTGGTGCGAGGTGCCGTAGGTGAGGGTGATGGCCGCCGCGGTATCGAAGTCCATGCCCGGGGGCATCGGCATCAGGGCCTGGACCGGCACCACGATCTGCTGGGCGAACGCGCCCTGCGACGTGAAGGCGATCACCTTGTCGCCCACCTTGAAACCGGTCACGCCTTCGCCCAGCGCACGCACCACGCCCGACAATTCATTGCCGGGCGTGAAGGGCAGCTCGGGCTTGAACTGGTACTTGCCCTGGATGATCAGGACATCGGGAAAATTGACGCCGGCCGCCTTGACGTCCAGCGCCACCTGGCCCGGACCGGGCACCGGATCGGGCAATTCTTCCACTGTCAGGGTGTCGGGCAAACCCCACGCTTTGCATACCACGGCTTTCATTGGCGTCTCCTTGTTGGTTTTGGTAAAAAATAGTACGACCGTTTTATTATGCCTGATTTCCGGGCGCCCGGGTCGCTTTGCGCGAGCGCAAAGAGGCAAATGCCGAGCTTGTTAAAGTCGAGGGTGCGAGCGCGCCAGTTGGCATATTGGAAAGGGAGGCTGAAATGGCAATCCGTTACGGCTGCTTCTTTAGTTATGCGCACGGTCGCTATGAACTGATGAACAAGTTCAAGGCTGCGTTGTCTGACGCTATCCGCTGCTACCTCGAACCGTATTTCGACAACGAGGACGAGCTGTTCATCGATACCGAGCAACTCGGCGGCGGGGATGATCTTGACCGCCGGATTGCGCGCGCCATGTGCGAAAGCGTATCGATGATCCTGATTTACACCCCCAAGTACGAAGCGCACGGCTACACGCGGCGCGAGTATGCGGCCATGCAGTTGCTCGAACATGAACGCGGCCAGTGGTACCCCATGCCCAGTCACCTGATCATCCCCGTGATCATGACCATGCATCCTGGGAAGCTGCCGCCGCAGATCACCAATTCGAGCATGTACGTCGATTTTTCGCACTTCACGATGGCAACCAGCGACCTGAAATCGAACCCGGATTTTTTGCCGGATATTAAAAAAGTGGTGGACCGGATTGTGACGCATTACCAGTACCAGAAAAAATATACGCCCGTGGGCCATGACTGCAACCAATTTGTGCTCCCCGATGTCCCACCTGAGTGGCGTGATGTGCCGGATCTATCTTTCCCAAAAAAATAAAAGGAGCACTAATGGAACTCAAAAGAATAACGCTGCCGCCGATAACCGCTCCCGGCGACGTGACCACGTTTTACTCCTTCGAGAGCGGAACGGCGCGCAGTGTCGCGTTGTCGAACACAGCCGTCCTGCTGGCGGGGCGCAACAACGCCACCGTCCCCGTGCTGATGATCGATTGGGACACTGAATCGCCGGGCCTGCACCACCACTTCGGCCTGCAGGGCGAACATCCCGGCCTGCTCGAATATTTCCAGGCCTGCCGCGACCACCTGGCCATGCTGGGCGAGGGCAAGGCGGCCCCCGACGATACGGCGCTGGCGCGCAAGGTGCTCGACGCGGTCGACTGGGAACTGTACGTGGAACGGGTAGACCAGAGCCGCCCGCTGTACCTCATGCGCGCCGGCTGCTTCGACGACACCTACGGCGAACGCGCCGACCAGATGGATTGGGACGGCCTGTTCGCCGCCTGCCCGGCGCTGTTCCGCTGCTTTGGCGAACACCTCGCGCGGCGCTTCCGGCATGTGCTGGTCGACGCGCGCAGCGGCCGCTCGGCCGCCGTCAGCGTGTGCACCACGCTGCTGCCGCGCAAGCTCATCACCCTGTTCACGCCCAACCAGCGCAGCCTGGACGGCCTGTCCGGCGTGGTCACGCGCGCCATCGAATACCGCTGCAGCCACGAAGACGAACAGCGCCCGCTGCTGGTCTATCCGCTGCCCTGCGCCATCGACAGCGCCGACTGCGACCGCCGCTCGCAATGGCGGCGCGGCGACCCGCACCTGGGCATCAGCGGCTACCAGGCCGTGCTTGAAAAACTGCTGCGCCAGTGCTACGGCATGTCGCAGCTCTCGCTCGACAGCTATCTCGACGAAGTCCAGCTGCAGCAAACCAATGCCATGGCCGGCGGCGAACAATTTCCGGCCGGCGCGCTGCGCGACGCCGACCGCTTTTCGCTCGCGCGCACCTTCGACACCCTGCTCGACTGGGTGGCCGACGGCCGCTTTCCCTGGCAACCGCTGGCCGAAGTGCGGCTGACGGCGGCAGTGGCCGGCGCGCGCCGCCTGTCGTCGGAAGGGGCGAGCGGCGCCATCGCCCTCAGTCTCGGGCGCGACCTGTACAAGCTGGGCGAGCTGTATCGCGAACAGGAACGCATCGACCAGGCCATCGCCTGCTTCCAGGAATCGGCCTCGCTGCGCCAGCGCCTGCTGGGCGAAGAACACGCCGATACCCGCAGCAGCCGCGGCACGCTGGCCAATGTGCTGCGCGACGCCGGCCGCCTGCCCGAAGCGAGCTTCCTGCACGAATTGCTGCTCGACGATTGCCAGCGCCTGCTCGGCCCCAGCCATCCCGACACCCTGGCCGCGCGCTCGGCGCTGGCCGCCACCCTGGCCCTGCTGGGCGAATACGAACGCGCGCTGGCGCTGCACGAACAAGTCATCGCCAGCTGCGAAGAGCTGTACGGGCCCAGCCACGAAGCCACCCTCGACAGCCTGGCCGCGCAGGCCCAGACGCTCACCCGGCACGGCCAGTTTTCGCGCGCGCGCATGGTCTACGAACGCGTGCTCGAAGGGCGCGAACGCCTGCTCGGCAGCGAACACGGCGACACCTTGCGCGCCGCCGGGCAACTGGCCGCGCTGCTGTTCGAAATGGGCGACCTGTCGCACGCCCGCAAGCTGCAGCACAGCGTGGTCGACGCGCGCGACCGGCACGCGGGGCACGACCATCCGCTCACCCTGGCGGCGCGCGAACTGCTGGCCGAAATCATGGCGGGGCAGGGCGACCTCGACGGCGTACGCGCGGTGCTCGAATCGCTGGCCAGCGGGCGCGAACGCAGCCTGGGCTTCGACCATCCCGATACCCTCAGCGTGCAGCTGCGCCTGGCCTCCATGCTCAGCGACCGGGGCGAGCTGGAAGCGGCGCGCCGCCTGCAGCAGCAACTGGTGTCGCTGCACGAAAAAGTGCACGGGGTCGATAACCTGCACACGCTCAACAGCAAGAAGGCGCTGGCCACCACCCTGTCGCGCCAGGGCCATAGCGTGGATGCGCGCAAGCTCGAAGAAACCGTGCTGGCCGGCAGCGCGCGCCTGATCAGCTACGGCGGCGTGTCGTCGGGGCCGCACGATTCGCACGCCGGCGCGCTCGACCTGCGCGCCGCCATGATGGATGCGCGCGACGACGTGGGGCATGGCGAAACCCTGGGCCAGGCGCTGGCCCAGCTGCAGCAGCTGATCGACAACCGGAGCGAACGCGAAGCGCGCGAACTGGCCGACAGCCTGCGCAAGTCGGTGCTGCGGCCTTCCGTGGCCAACCCCCTGCGCCGGCGCGGCGTGGCCATGATCAAGCAAGTGTATTTGCGCGACAACGACAAGGATGCGCTGCTGTCATTTGCACAAGACGAAGTATCGTCCCTGCATGAAGCCCTGATGGAGGCGGCGGCCGGGCGCCCGGTGTCGGTGCCCTGAACGCGCGCCGCCCTGGTCCTTGCCGAGAAAATCTTCTGCGCCAAAGAGCGATGCAACCGTTGCTTCAGGTAAAATCGCAGCATGAGAATTCTTATCAGCAATGACGACGGCTATCTGGCCCCCGGTATCAATGCGCTGGCCGAGGCACTGTCCGCGATCGCCGATATCGTCGTCGTGGCGCCCGACAGCAACCGTTCCGGCGCGTCCAATTCGCTGTCGCTGGACCGGCCGCTGTCGGTGCAGCAGGCCGCCAATGGATTCTATTTCGTCAACGGCACCCCGACCGACTGCGTGCACGTGGCGCTCACCGGCATGCTCGACTACCGTCCCGACCTGGTCGTTTCCGGCATCAACAATGGCCAGAACATGGGCGACGACACCCTGTATTCGGGCACCGTGGCCGCCGCCACCGAAGGTTATCTGTTCGGCATCCCCGCCATCGCCTTCTCGCAGGTGGCGCACGGCTGGGAGCACATCGAATCGGCCGCGCGCCTGGCGCGCGACATCGTGCTGCGCCGCTTCGACGAACTCGACGCCCCGTATTTGCTGAACGTGAATATCCCCAACTTGCCCTACGAACAACTGGGCACCATCCGCGCCACCCGCCTCGGGCGCCGCCACCAGGCCGAACCGGTGATCCGCGCCCTTGACCCGCGCGGCCGCGAAATTTTCTGGATCGGCCCGCCGGGCGCCTGCCGCGACGCCGGCGAAGGCACCGACTTCCACGCCACGGCCCAGGGCGAAGTCTCGGTCACGCCGCTGCAGATCGACCTGACCCACACCAGGCAGCTGGCCTTGCTGGCGAAGGGGCTGGCATGAAGGACAAGCGCAGCAACTTCCCCTTGCCGCTGTCCTCGGTAACTGGCACCGGCGGCAACAAGGCGCCCTCGTATTCGCCGGCCAAGGTGGCCACGCCGCAAACGGCCACCCGCAACGCCGCCCACAAGCCCTACGTGGCGCCGGGGCAGGCCGCGTCGCCGTCGAAGTCGCACACCCACGCCATGGCGCGCGCCCAGCCGGCGCCCCCGGTCGCGCCGCGGCCCGACCTGATGGTGTCGGACGCGATCCGGCTCGCCATGGTGCAGCGCGTGGCCAAACAGGGCGTGCAGGACCAGCTGGTGCTGGCCGCGCTCGACACCGTGCCGCGCCATGCCTTCATCGAGCCGGCCATGTCGGCCCAGGCCTATATCGACGCTTCGCTGCCGATCGGCCACAACCAGACCATTTCCCAGCCCTATATCGTGGCGCGCATGATCGAAGTGATGCGCAACGGCGGCGCCCTGCAGCGCGTGCTCGAGATCGGCACCGGCTGCGGCTACCAGGCGGCCGTGCTGTCCTGCGTGGCGACCGAGGTGTATTCGATCGAGCGCATCAAGCCGCTGCACGAGCTGGCCAAGACCAATTTGCGCCCCCTGCGCATCGCTAACCTGCGCTTGCACTACGGAGATGGTATGCTAGGGTTGCCTCAGGCCGCTCCCTTCGACGGCATCATCCTGGCCGCGGCAGGGCTGGAAGTGCCCCAGGCCTTGCTGGAACAGCTGAGCATCGGCGGACGCCTGGTCGCCCCGGTGGGCGCGCGCGTCCAGCACCTGCAACTCATTACCCGTACCGGCAAATCCGAATGGATGAGCGAAACGCTGGAGGGCTGCCATTTCGTGCCCCTGCGTCCCGGCATCGTCTAACTACACATTATGAGAATGAATCGAACAAGCCAACTAACCCTGCTGATCGTCACTGCCGGCCTGCTGAGCGCATGTAGCTCGAGCCTGCGCAAGGCGCCCGTGATCGACCGCAACCCCGTTCCCGAAGTCCGCCCCGCCGCCGTGATCCCGGAAGAACCCAAGGACGACCGTTTCTTCTACACCGTCAAGAAAGGCGACACGCTGCTGCGCATCGCGCTCGACTATGGCCAGAATTACCGCGACATCGTGGCCTGGAACAACCTGTCCAATCCGAACGACATCAAGATCGACCAGGTGCTGCGCGTGGCCCCGCCCGACGCGCCTGCCGGTGCGGCCATCACCTCGCCCATCCTGATGCCGACGCCGGACCCGAAACCGGTGGTGGCCGCGGTGCCGAAAAAGACCGCGCCGCGCGCCGACAAGCGTCCCTATACCGACGCCGCGCTGGCCGAACTGCGCGGCGAGAACGGCAACAAGCCGGACGCCAAACCCGAGAAGCCGGACGCGCCGGAAGTGGCCGTGCGCCCGGCGCCGCCCGCGGTGCCGGCCATCGCGCCAGGCAGCGTGGTCGCCGCGGTCGACGACGATAAAATGAGCTGGATGTGGCCATCGGCAGGCAAGATCATCGCCACCTTTGACGAAGGCAAGAACAAGGGCATCGACATCGCCGGCAAGGCGGGCCAGCAAGTGATGGCGGCCGGCGCCGGAAAAGTCATGTATGCCGGTAGCGGCATCCGCGGTTATGGTAATCTGGTGATTGTGAAGCACAGCAACAGCCTGCTCTCCGCGTATGCCCACAACCGGGCCATCACGGTCAAGGAAGGCGACAGCGTCAACAAGGGACAGGTCATCGCCGAGATGGGCGATTCCGATGCCGACTCCGTCAAGTTGCACTTTGAAATCCGGCAGCAGGGCAAGCCGGTAGATCCTTCGAGGTTCCTGCCCAATCGTTAGCATGGACGAGGCAAACGCCGATGACACACTCGCCGCACCAGCTCGATGACGACGCCGCTTCGGACGAATTTTCGGACGAAGCACTGGACGACGCTGTCATCGAAGCCGAGGAGTCGGGCGACTCGGACAGCGCGCCCGAAGTGGGCGTGGTGCTCGAAAGTGTCGACGAACTGAAAAAGGTGCTGGCGGCCGAACTGTCGACCGACACCACCCAGCACTACCTGAACCAGATCGGCACGCGCGCGTTGCTGACGGCGCCCCAGGAAGTCCATTACGCGACCCTGGCCAAGGCGGGCGACTTCCCCGCGCGCCAGACCATGATCGAACACAACCTGCGGCTGGTGGTGTCGATCGCCAAGCATTACATCAACCGCGGCGTGGTCCTGCTCGACATGATCGAAGAGGGCAACATCGGCCTGATGCGCGCCATCGACAAGTTCGAGCCCGAGCGCGGCTTCCGCTTTTCCACCTACGCCACCTGGTGGATACGCCAGAGCATCGAGCGCGCCATCATGAACCAGGCGCGCACGGTCCGCCTGCCGGTGCACATGGTGCGCGAGCTGAACCAGATCCTGCGCGCCAAATACCACCTCGAAGCCCAGCACCACGACGGCAAGGATGCCACCGCCGAAGACATCGCCCACCTGGTGGGCCGGCCGGTGGAAGAGGTGCAGGACATCCTGGCGCTGTCCGAACACGCCACCTCGCTCGATGCCCCGCTCGACAACGATCCGCAGTCCAGCCTGATGGACATGCTGCCGGGCGACGCCGACGACAGCCCCGATTCGCGCGCCGAACACAGCGAAATGACGCTGCTGGTGCGCGACTGGCTGACCAAGCTGCCGGACAAGCAGCGCATCGTCATCATGCGCCGTTTCGGGCTCGACAACGACGATCCGGCCACCCTGGAAACCCTGGCCGAAGAAATGGGCGTGACCCGCGAACGGGTGCGCCAGATCCAGCAGGAAGCCCTGGTCAAGCTGAAACGGGCCATGGCCGCCCGTGGCGTGGTCCGCGATTCGCTGTTATGATGCGCGCGGGCCAGAACGCTGCGCGCCGTCTGCCAACTCCCCTAATATTGACCCTCTCTCCACGCCCCGCGCGTGTTTTTCGCCATGCAAGACACCATCATCGACATCAAATCCCTCGACATGGACGCCCGCGGCGTCGGCCACCTGGCCAATGAGGACGGCTCGCCGGGCAAAGTGATTTTTGTCGAAGGCGCCTTGCCGGGCGAAAAAGTCAGCTTCCTGACCTTCAAGAAGAAAAAGAACTGGGAAGCGGCGCGCATGACCGAATTGCACCGCGCCTCGTCGATGCGGGTCGACCCGCTGTGCCAGCATTTCGACTATTGCGGCGGCTGCTCGATGCAGCACCTGGAGCCCTCGGCCCAGGTGGCCATGAAGCAGCGCGTGCTGGAGGATAATCTGTGGCACATCAGCAAGGTCAAAGCCGAGAACATCATGCGCCCCATGTACGGGCCGACCTGGGGCTACCGCTACCGGGCGCGCCTGTCGGTGCGCCACGTGGCCAAGAAGAACACGGTGCTGGTGGGCTTCCACGAGAAGCGCTCGGCCTTCGTGGCCGACATGACCGACTGCAAGATCCTGCCGCCGCACGTGGCCGCCATGCTGGTGCCGCTGCGCGGCCTGGTGGGCGCGCTGTCGATTTACGACCAGATGCCGCAGATCGAAGTGGCCGTCGGCGAAGAAACCACGGCCCTGGTGCTGCGCATCATGGCGCCCTTGAACGCGGCCGACGAGGTGCTGCTCAAGGCTTTCGCCGACCAGTGGAACATCCAGTGGTGGCTGCAGACCAAGGGGCCGGAAACTGCCGCGCCGTACTACCCGCTGGACAAGGAATTGTTCTACACGCTGCCGGAATTCGGCGTCAGGATGCCGTTCAAGCCGGTCGACTTCACCCAGGTGAACCACCACATCAACCGCGTGCTGGTGGCCAAGGCCCTGAACCTGCTGGACGTGCAGAAGGACGACCGCGTGGCCGACCTGTTCTGCGGCCTGGGCAATTTCACCTTGCCGCTGGCCACGCAGGGCAGGGAAGTGGTGGGCATCGAAGGCAGCACCACGCTGACCGAGCGCGCGCTGGCCAATGCCAAGGCGAACTGCCTGTCCGGCAAGACCACCTTCTACACGCGCAACCTGTTCGAAGTGACGGTCGAGGACCTGGTCGCCCTGGGCAAGTTCGACCGCATGCTGATCGACCCGCCGCGCGACGGCGCCCACGCCCTGGCGCAAGCGCTGGCCGGCCTGAAGGCGGCCCGTCCCGACCTGATGCCGACCCGCATCGTCTACGTCTCCTGCAGCCCGTCCACGCTGGCGCGCGATGCCGGCATCCTGACCCACGAAGCGGGCTATGTGCTGAAGAAGGCGGGCGTGATCAATATGTTCCCGCACACTTCGCACGTCGAATCGATGGCGGTCTTCGATCTGACGCCGTAGGGTGGAAAAGCCCGAAGGGCGCCTTCCACCATGGCCGGTATCTTCACTCGCCGCAAAAAGTATCGCCTAGCAGTACTGTTTCAAATCAAATGGCGTAAAAAGCCTGTCTCACTATACTGACTCCCACACAACAACAAGGGAGTCAGTCTCATGAGCACCATCCGCACTTTCCTGGCAGCAGCCGTCGTCGGCATCACCCTGCCAGCCTGCTACGTCATCCCCATCAATGACTACCCGGTCGCCAGCCAGCCGGCCTACCAGCACCCGCATCCGCACGCCGCCGTCCCGCCACCGATCGCGGCAGCCCGGCCGCCGTTCACCGCGCGCCTGTATCCGGCCAACCAGCTGGCCGCCGGCATGGGCGGCACCTCGGGCGTGATCAGCAACCCCGACCATGGCCACGGCCAGTTCAGCTTCACCCTGGGCGGCGAAACGTATTCGGGCGAAGCGACCCGGGTCCCGAATTCGCACAAGGGCGTGGCCAACGCCTCCGGCAGCCGCGGCGGTTTTGCCCGCTGCGATTATGCGATGGGCAGCGCCCAGCGCGGCATCGGTTCCTGCACCTTCGCCAGCGGCGCCCGCTTCGAGATGCACATTTCCCAATAAGCCAGGCGTAAAAAAGCCGGCCCGCAGGCCGGCTTTTTGCCGTGCGGCGGAACGCTTAGTCGCGGTCGCCGCCCAGGCCCAGCAGGGACAGCAGGGCGGTGAAGATGTTGTACACGTTCAGGTACATGCCCAGTGCCGCGGTGACATAGTTGGTCTCGCCGCCGTTGACGATGCGCTGCACGTCATACAGGATGAAGGCCGAGAAAATGCCGATCACCAGCACCGAGATCACGATCGACAGTGCAGGCAGGCCGAGGAAGATATTGGCCACGGCGGCCAGCAGCACCACGATCACGCCGGCGGTCAGCCACTTGCCCAGCATCGAGAAGTCGCGCTTGGAAACGGTGGCGATACTTGCCATGACAGCAAGAATGGTCCCCGTGCCGCCAAAGGCGAACATGATCAGCGAGGCGCCGTTCGAATAGCCCAGCGTGCGCGTCAGCAGCGGGGTCATCATCAGGCCCATGAAGAAGGTGAAGGCCAGCAGCAGGACCACGCCAATGGCGCTGTTCTTGTTCTTCTCGATAGCCCAGAAGAAACCGAACGCGATGGCCATGAAGGCCATGAAGCCCAGGAAGCCGGAGAACACCGGCACCTGGAAGCTGACGCCGACGACGGCGCCCAGCATGGTGGGGATCATCGACAGCGCGAGCAGCCAATACGTATTGCGCAACACGCGGTTGCGTACGTCGGCGGTATTTATCGCCGGAACGTATTCTTTTTGCAAAATTACTGACATAGTGCCTCCGAGTGTGAAAAGGATACTTCTTTCAAAAGAATAGCATGGCTGGCGAAAAACGCGCAGAATCGCGCTGTACGGGCCATTTTTGCTGGCGCCACTCTATCACTTCCTTGGCAAGCCCTGCAATATCCCTCATATGGGGTGGTCTATGGTAAAATCAAAGGTTGATTGAGTCTTATAACTCGACATTAAACCTTTCTTTTTATTGGAGTTTTTACAAATGGCAATCGAACGCACCCTGTCGATCATCAAACCAGACGCAGTTGCAAAAAACGTAATCGGCCAAATCTACAGCCGCTTCGAAGGCGCTGGCCTGAAAGTCGTCGCAGCACGCATGATTCAACTGTCGCGCGCTGAAGCAGAAGGCTTCTATGCCGTGCACGCTGCCCGTCCTTTCTTCAAGGACCTGGTTGACTTCATGATCTCCGGCCCGGTCATGGTCACCGCCCTCGAAGGCGAAGGCGCGATCGGCAAAAACCGCGACCTGATGGGCGCAACCGATCCGAAAAAGCAGAAAAAGGCACCATCCGCGCCGATTTCGCCGATTCCATCGATGCCAACGCTGTTCACGGCTCCGACGCCGCTGAAACCGCTGCCGTAGAAATCGCGTATTTCTTCCCAGCGCTGAACGTGTACTCGCGTTAATTCGCAGATGCAAACCGCTCGTCCATCCCCCCGGGGGGCGGCGAGCGGGCTTTACAGATTAACTGAAAAAATATTATGACGACTCTCACCAACTTGCTGGACTTTGATCCCGCGCAACTCGTCGCTTACTGCGCCGACTTGGGTGAGAAGCCGTTCCGCGCCAAGCAGTTGCAGCGCTGGATACACCAGTTCGGCGCCAGCGACTTCGATGCCATGACCGACCTGGCCAAGTCGCTGCGCGAAAAGCTGCTCACGCGCGCCGAAATCCGCGCGCCCGACGTCATCAGCGACCATACCTCCACCGACGGCACGCGCAAGTGGCTGGTCGACGTGGGCAATGGCAATGCGGTCGAAACGGTGTTCATCCCCGAAGAAAACCGCGGTACCCTGTGCATCTCCACCCAGGCCGGTTGCGCCGTCAATTGCCGTTTCTGCTCCACGGGCAAGCAGGGCTTCAACCGCAACCTGTCGGTGTCGGAAATCATCGGCCAGTTGTGGATGGCCGAATTCGAACTGCGCAAGACCAAGGGTATCGAACCCGGTCCCAAGGGCGAACGCCAGATCACCAATGTGGTCATGATGGGCATGGGCGAGCCGCTGCTCAATTTCGAGCCGACCGCCACCGCCCTCAAGCTCATGCTCGACGACAACGCCTACGGCCTGTCGCGCCGCCGCGTGACCCTGTCCACCTCGGGCGTGGTGCCCATGATGGACAAGCTGTCCCAGGAAGTGCCGGTGGCGCTGGCCGTCTCGCTGCACGCGTCCAACGACGCCCTGCGCGATGGCCTGGTGCCGCTGAACAAGATGTACCCGCTGCGCGAACTGATGGCCGCCTGCAAGCGCTATCTCGCATTCGCCCCGCGCGACTTCATCACCTTCGAGTACTGCATGCTCGACGGCGTCAACGACAGCGACGAGCACGCCCGCGAGCTGGTGGCCCTGGTCAAGGACCCGGTCGTCGGCGTATCGTGCAAGTTCAACCTGATTCCCTTCAATCCTTTCCCTGAATCCGGCTTGCTGCGCTCGAAGAATCCGCGCATCAAGGCCTTTGCCCAGGTGCTGATGGATGCGGGTATCGTCACCACCATTCGTAAAACACGGGGCGACGATATCGACGCCGCGTGCGGCCAGTTGGCCGGCGAAGTGCAAGACCGCACACGTGTCCAGGAGCGTATGGAAAAAATGGCTGAATACCAGAAAAAATTTGGCGCCGATTTCGGCCGCATCGTGGAGATTCCTTCTTGAAGGCGCTGGCGGTAGGCCGTCGCGTGGCGCTGCTGGCCCTGGCCGGTGCGCTCGTCGCATGCACCACCACCACGACCAATTCGATCCGTGCCCCTGGCGACCTGCAGGGCAGCAAGACCGAACTGAAGACCGCGTCCGACCAGACCAGCAACGACAAGCGCGCCAACATCCGCATGCAGCTGGCGATCGGCTACTACCAGGAAGGCAGTTACGAAGTGGCGCTCGACGAAGTCAAGAAAGCCCTGGCCGCCGATCCCGAACTGGCCGACGCCTATGGCGTGCGGGCCCTGATCTACACCGCCATGAATGAAATGGTGCTGGCCGAGGAAAGCTATCAAAAGGCGATCCGCCTGGCGCCGCGCAATCCTGAGCTGAACAATAATTACGGCTCCTTCCTGTGCGAGAACCAGCGCTACGCCCTGGGCGTGGCGCAATTCGACATCGCGCTGAAGAACCCGAAGTATCTGTCGCCGGTCAAGGCCATGGTCAATGCCGGCGGCTGCAGCCTGAAAATGAAGAACTTCGAGGCCGCCGAGCGCTATCTGCTCGATGCCTTGCGCCTGGACCCGAACGTGCCGGCCGTCCATGCGGGCCTGGCCCGGATTTACTACGAGCGGCGCGACTACACGCGTGCCGGATTTTATATCAACCGCCTGAAAGAACTGACCAAGCTCGATACCCTCACCGCCGACGTGCTGTGGCTGGGTATCCGGGTCGAGCGCAAGACTGGCGACAAGGCGTCGGAAGCGAGCATGGTGACCCAGCTGCGCCGCCGCCATCCAACGTCGCCCGAGTTTGCCGCCTTGCAGCGCGGTGCATTTGATGAGTGAGACAGAAACAATGAGTGCAGAGTGGGCAGATCAGCCGCCGGTCGATAACCACGGCGTGCCGGGCAGGACCCTCGCCGCCCAGCGCGAAGCCATGGGCTGGAGCGTGGAGCAGGTAGCGGAGCAATTGAAGCTGGCCGTGCGCCAGGTGGTGGCGCTGGAAGCGGGCGACTACGCGTCCCTGCCGGGACCGGCCGTGGTGCGCGGCTTCGTGCGCGCCTACGCCAAGGTCGTCAAGCTCGACGCGGCCCCGCTGGTGGCCATGATCGCGCTCGACACCCCGGCGCCCAGCGACGCCACCTCGACCACGGTGCGGCGCGACAAGCCGGCCTCGTTTTCGGAAGTGCGTTTCCCGACCAATGGCAAGCGCGCCAGCAAGCTGCCGTTCGCCCTGATCGGCGGCGCTTTCCTGCTGGCAGGCATCGCGGCAGTCGCCTGGCAGTTCGGCGTGATTCCGGCATCGCTGCTGGGCGGCGGCCAGGCAACGCCGCCGGCGGCGGCCAATGGCCAGGCCAGCGTCACGACGCTGCCGACGCCCTTGACCACGGTGCCCCAGGCCGAGCCGGCGCCGGCGCAGCCGGCGAACGACCTGAAGCCGGTCATCAGCAATGCGGTGCCGCTCATTTCCGTGCCTCCGCCGCCGGCGGCTGTGAGCACCTTGCCGGGCGCGACGACGGCGCAGGGCGTGGCGCCAGCGCCGGCAGCGGCCCAGGCCCCGGCAACAGGCAATGCACTGGTGCTGACCGTGCGTGAAGACTCCTGGATCGAAGTGCGTCCGGCCAAGGGCAAGGCGCTGTTCTCGCGCCTGGTCAAGGGCGGTACGGTGGAAACGGTCACGGTCGACCAGCCGGTCACCCTGATCGTCGGCCGTCCGACAGCGGTCGACGCCAGCCTGCGCGGTGCGCCGGTGGCCCTGCCGCCTATCGCGGGCGGCAAAATTTCTCGCGTCAACATCAAGTAATAGGTCTTTGTTCATGTCTTCTTCGAATTTGGCGATTCCATCGGGTCCCCTCGCGCGCCGGGTCAGCCGTCGCGTGCTGGTGTCGCATGGCGAGCGCAAGATATGGGTCGGCGGCGACGCTCCCGTGGTGGTGCAGTCGATGACCAATACCGACACCGCGGACGCCATCGGCACCGCGATCCAGATCAAGGAACTGGCCAGGGCCGGCTCGGAAATGGTGCGCATCACGGTCGACCGTCCGGAAGCGGCGGCCGCCGTGCCGCATATCCGCGAGCAGCTCGACCGCATGGAAATCGACGTGCCGCTGGTGGGCGACTTCCATTACAACGGCCACACGCTGCTGCGCGACTATCCGGACTGCGCGCGCGCGTTGTCGAAGTACCGCATCAATCCGGGCAATGTGGGGCAGGGCGCCAAGCGCGATACCCAGTTCGCGCAAATGATCGAGATGGCGGCCACCTACGGCAAGCCGGTGCGCATCGGCGTCAACTGGGGCAGCCTGGACCAGGCGCTGCTGGCGCGCATCATGGACGAAAACGCGGGCCGCGCGGAACCATGGTCGGCCCAGGCGGTCATGTATGAAGCGCTGATCACCTCGGCCATCGAGAACGCGGAGCGCGCCGAAGAACTGGGCCTGGGCCGCGACCAGATCATCTTGTCGTGCAAGGTGTCGGGCGTGCAGGACCTGATCGCGGTGTACCGCGAACTGTCGCGCCGCTGCGACTATCCGCTGCACCTGGGCCTGACCGAGGCGGGCATGGGCAGCAAGGGCATCGTCGCGTCGACGGCCGCGCTGTCGGTGCTGCTGCAGGAAGGCATCGGCGACACGATCCGCATTTCGCTGACCCCGGAACCGGGCGGCGACCGCACCAAAGAGGTGGTGGTGGCGCAGGAGATCTTGCAGACCATGGGCTTGCGCAAATTCGCGCCGATGGTCATTGCCTGCCCCGGCTGCGGACGCACCACCTCGACCACGTTCCAGGAACTGGCCGACGATATCCAGACCTATTTGCGCGACCAGATGCCGGAATGGAAAAAGCTGTATCCGGGCGTCGAGGGCATGAATGTGGCTGTCATGGGCTGCATCGTCAACGGTCCGGGCGAATCGAAGCACGCCAATATCGGCATCAGCCTGCCGGGCACCGGCGAATCGCCGGCCGCGCCAGTGTTTGTCGATGGGCAGAAATTCGTGACCCTGCGCGGCGAAAAAATTGTTGAGGAATTCCAGGAAATCGTCCTCAACTACGTACAGAAGAATTACAGCCGTTCCGTCGTTCCCGCGTAGGCGGGAACCCATGGCACCTCTGCTCATAGGTGCTATGGTCCCCCGCCTGCGCGGGGGCGACGTTGGTAAGTTAACGAGGAAAATTGAAGCACATGTCCAAGCCTGAAAAAATCACCGCCGTCAAAGGCATGAACGACATCCTGCCGGCCGACGCGCCGCTGTGGGAGCTGTTCGAAAACACCGTGCAATCGGTCCTGAAAAGCTACGGCTTCCAGAAGATCGTGACCCCGATCGTCGAAGACACGGCGCTGTTCAAGCGCGCCATCGGCGCCGTGACCGACATCGTGGAAAAGGAAATGTATTCCTTCACCGATTCGATGAACGGCGACCTGCTCACGCTGCGCCCTGAAGGCACGGCCGGCGTGGTGCGCGCGGTCATCGAACACAACCTGGTCTACGAAGGCCCGAAGCGCGTCTGGTACAAGGGCCCGATGTTCCGCCACGAGCGTCCGCAGCGCGGCCGCTACCGCCAGTTCTTCCAGGTGGGCGCGGAAGCGATCGGCTTCACCGGCCCGGATATCGACGCCGAGCTGATCATGCTGTGCCGCCGCCTGTGGGACGATCTGGGCCTGGAAAACATCCGCCTCGAACTCAATTCGATCGGCGACGCGGCCGAGCGCGCGCGCCACCGCGCCGACCTGATCACCTATTTCGAAGCGCATATCGACGAGCTCGACCTTGAGGCGAAAAACCGCCTGCACGCCAATCCGCTGCGCATCCTCGACACCAAGAACCCTGCCATGCAGGACCTGGTGAACAAGGCGCCCAAGCTGCTGGACTACCTGGAAGGCGAATCGGTGGCCCACTTCGAGGGCGTCAAGCGCATCCTGGACCACAACAATATTCCGTACACGGTCAACCCGCGCCTGGTGCGCGGCCTGGACTATTACAACCGCACCGTGTTCGAGTGGGTCACCGACTCGCTGGGCGCCCAGGGCACCGTGTGCGCGGGCGGCCGCTACGATCCGCTGATCGAATCGTTCGGCGGCAAGCCCACCCCCGCGGTCGGTTTCGCGATGGGCATCGAGCGCCTGATCGAACTGATGAAAATGGCCGGCGAACTGGCCGAACCATCGTCCTGCGACGTCTACATGGTGCACCAGGGTGAGGCGGCCCAACTGCAAGCCTTCGTGCTGGCCGAGCGAATTCGCGATGCCGGACTCGATGTTGTGCTACATTGCGCGGCTGCGAGCGGTCCTGGCAGCTTCAAGAACCAGATGAAAAAGGCCGACGGCGCCGGCGCGGCGTTCGCGGTCATCATCGGCGACGATGAAATCGCCAACAGCACGGCAGCGGTCAAGGCCATGCGCGGCGCCGAAGGCGAACAGCAGGCCAGCGTGCCGTTCGACGAGGTGGTCCACTACCTGGTCGACCAGATCATCGGCTGCGACGATCCAACCCATGTGCATCACCATTAACAGCTTTGACTATCCATCCCATTAATCCATTACACGCATAAAACCATGGCATACGATCTCGAAGAACAAGAACAAATTGACTCCCTCAAGGTATTCTGGGCCAAGTGGGGCAACCTGCTGACCTGGGTACTGATCGCGGTACTGGGCGCCTACGCGGCCTATAACTACTGGAATTACTACCAGCGCAACCAGGCCGTCGAAGCGTCGGCCCTGTACGACCAGCTGCAAGCGTCGGTCACGGCCAAGGATCACGCCAAGGTCCTGCGCATCGCCGGCGACGTCGAAACGCGCTACAAGCGCAGCACCTACGCCCAGATGAGCGCCCTGGCCGCGGCCAAGAGCGCCTTCGACGCCAACGACCTGAAAACGGCCAAGGCCCAGCTGCAATGGGTCATCGACAACGGCAACGAAGAATACCAGTCGGTCGCCAAGCTGCGCATGGCTGGCGTGCTGCTCGACGAAAAGGCGTACGATGAAGGCTTGAAAGTGCTCGGCACCAGCTTCCTGCCGGCCTTTGCCGGCGAAGTGGCCGACCGCAAGGGCGACATCCTGGTGGCGCAAAACAAGATCACCGAAGCGCGCGCCGCCTACCAGGCCGCGCTCGATGCGATGGACACGAAACACCCGGGCCGCCAGCTGGTCGTGCTCAAGTTTGAAGCTATTGGTGGCACCGTACCCGCGCCGAAAGCAGCTGCTTAACGCTTTCGCCCGATACGGCCCGCTTGCGCCTTCACCGGCGCCTGCGGGCCGTGTGCGCTGTTATATGCACGCGCTGTTATGTACATCTTAGAACAAGGTAAATCAAAATGCGTATTACCCAGAAACTTGTCGGCGTCGGCATGCTGGCCCTGGTGGCCGGCTGCTCCACCTTAAGTTCGCTCAATCCGTTTTCGTCCAAAGTGAAGGCCAATCCGCCTGCGCCGCTGGTCGAACTCAAGGGTTCGATGGCCGTGCGCACCGCATGGAAGCTGGACCTGGGCAAGACCGACAGCTACCTGTTCACCCCCGCCGTGGTCGACCAGACCGTGGTGCTGGCCGGCGCCGACGGTTCGCTGGTGCGCGTCGATTCGGCCAGCGGCCGCCAGCTGTGGCGCATCAAGGCCGAAACCGGCCTGACCGCCGGCGTGGGCACCGATGGCAACATGATCGTGGTGGGCGGCGCCAAGGGCGTCATCCTGACCTACGACATGGAAGGCCGTCCGCTGTGGAAAGCCCAGGCTTCGTCCGAGGTGCTGTCCGCGCCCGCCGTCGGCCAGGGTTTCGTGGTCGTGCGCTCGATCGACAACCGCATCATCGGCCTCGATGCCAAGACCGGCGAAAAGAAATGGACCGTGCAGCGCGTGGCGCCGGCGCTGTCGCTGCGTAACGCACCGGGCCTGGTCGTGGTCGGCAAGGAAGTCATCATCGCCCAGCCGGGCGGCAAGCTCATTTCGCTCAATATCGCCACCGGCGCCCCGCGCTGGGAAGTGGCGGTCGGCGAGGCGCGCGGCGCCACCGAACTGGAACGCGTCACCGACATCGGCGGCGCCCCCATCGTCAATGGCAGCGATGTCTGCGCCGTCTCCTACCAGGGACGCGTGGGCTGCTTCGACGTTGCCACCGGCACGGCCAAGTGGACCAAGGACCTGTCGTCCGACGTCGGCGTGGCCGTGGACCAGCGCTTCGTGTTCGCCGTCGACGAGAAGGGGGCCGTGTCGGCCTTCAATCGCGAAGGCGGCGCTTCCGCCTGGAAAAACGACAAGCTGGGCTTTCGCCGCCTGTCCACGCCCATCTCGTATGGCCGTACCGTCGCCGTGGGCGACTTCGAAGGTTACATCCACTTCCTGTCACGGGAAGATGGCGCATTTCTCGCACGTGCCGCCACCGACGGGAGCCCGATTACATCGATGCCCGTGGTGGCCGGTTCGAATCTGATTTTTCAAACACAATCTGGGACAGTGACCGCCATCGCGGTCGAATAACACCATGAAGCCGGTAATAGCACTCGTAGGTCGCCCGAACGTCGGGAAATCGACCTTATTCAATCGCCTCACCCGCTCGCGCGATGCGCTGGTGGCCGACCTGCCTGGCCTGACGCGTGATCGTCACTACGGCGAAGGCCGGGTAGGCGAACGTCCTTTCCTGGTCATCGATACGGGCGGTTTCGAACCCGTGGCCAAGGAAGGCATCATGTTCCAGATGGCCTTGCAGACCAAGCAGGCCGTGGCCGAAGCGGACGTCGTCGTGTTCATCGTCGACGGCCGCCAGGGCCTGACCCCGCACGACAAGACCATCGTCGACTTCCTGCGCAAGTCGGGCCGCAAGGTGATGCTCGTAGTCAACAAAGGCGAGGGGATGAAGTATTCCAGCGTCGTGGCCGAATTCTATGAACTCGGCATGGGCGACCCTTACGTCATTTCCGCCGCCCACGGCGACGGCGTGGCCGACCTGGTCGAGGAAGCGCTCAACGAAGCCTTCGCCTCGCGCCCGGACGAGCCGGAAGAGCTGGAAAAGGCCGAGCGCGGCATCAAGATCGCCATCGTCGGGCGCCCCAACGTGGGCAAGTCCACGCTGGTCAATACCCTGATCGGCGAGGAACGCGTGATCGCCTTCGACATGCCGGGCACCACCCGCGATTCGATCGAAGTTCCGTTCGAACGCGACGGCAAAAATTACACCCTGATCGATACGGCCGGTATCCGCCGCCGCGGCAAGGTGTTCGAAGCCATCGAGAAATTCTCGGTCGTCAAGACGCTGCAGTCGATTTCGGAAGCCCACGTGGTCATCCTGCTGCTCGACGCCCAGCAGGACATTTCCGAGCAGGATGCCCACATTGCCGGCTTCATCCTCGAATCCGGCCGCGCCCTGGTGGTGGCGGTCAATAAATGGGATGGCTTGCAGTCGGACGAACGCGACGAAATCAAGATCGACCTCGACCGCAAGCTCGACTTCCTGTCCTTCGCCAAGACCCACTTCATTTCGGCGCTCAAGGCTTCGGGCATCGGTCCGTTGATGAAGTCGGTCGACGGGGCTTATGCCGCCGCCACCGCCGACCTGTCGACGCCACGCCTGACGCGCGCCCTGATCGAGGCCGTGGAGAAGCAGGAACCGCGCCGCAAGGGTTCCATTCGCCCGAAAATGCGCTATGCTCACCAGGGTGGACAGAACCCGCCTATCATCGTCATCCACGGCAATGCCCTCGATGCCATCGGCGAGCCTTACAAACGTTACCTGGAGAAGCATTTCCGCGACACGTTCAACCTGGTCGGTACACCGCTGCGAATTGAGCTGCGCATGGGCAAAAATCCTTTTGCCAAAACGCAGAAATCTTAGTGCGCGCACCACAGACATTTGTAAAACAGGTTACAGTAGCTTAGAGACATCATTCGACTTTTTATAGAATGATGTCAAAGGTACTTGAAAACAAGCGAGTCGCCTCCAATTCTTAACTACAACAAACATCACGGAGCTGTTATGAGCAACAAAGGGCAACTGTTACAAGACCCATTCCTCAATGCCTTGCGCAAAGAGCACGTCCCCGTTTCCATCTATCTGGTAAACGGCATCAAACTCCAGGGCCATATCGAGTCCTTCGACCAGTACGTGGTCCTGCTGCGCAATACGGTCACGCAGATGGTCTACAAGCATGCCATTTCCACCGTGGTACCGGCACGCGCGGTCAACCTCAACCTTGATCCTGAAGCTGAGTAAGGCGATGGGCCTTTGCGTCTCGGGAGGCGTATGCGCGCAGCCCTAGTCGGCATCGACTTCGGCGCTGGCGACTTCAACGCCAGCGTGGAAGAATTGTCCCTGCTCGCGCAGTCCGCGGGCGCCATCCCGATCACCACCATCACGGCCAAACGTTCCAGCCCTGACGCCGCCTACTTCGTGGGCAGCGGCAAGGCCGACGAAATCGGCCAGGCCTGCATCGACATGCAGATCGAAATCGTCATTTTCAACCACGCCCTCTCGCCCGCGCAGCAGCGCAACCTCGAGAAGCGCCTGAATATCCGCGTGCTCGACCGTACCAGCCTGATCCTCGACATCTTCGCCCAGCGCGCCAAGAGCCACGAGGGCAAGCTGCAGGTCGAACTGGCCCAGCTGCAGCACCTGGCCACGCGCCTGATCCGCGGCTGGACCCACCTGGAACGGCAAAAGGGCGGTATCGGCCTGCGCGGTCCCGGCGAAACCCAGCTCGAGACCGACCGCCGCCTGATCGGCGAACGGGTCAAGGCCTTGCGCGCCCGCCTGGCAAAGCTGCGCAAGCAGCACGAAACCCAGCGCCGCGCGCGCGGCAAGAGCCATACGTTTTCGGTATCCCTGGTCGGCTACACCAATGCCGGCAAGTCCACCCTGTTCAATGCGCTGACCAAGGCTGGCGTGTACGTCGCCAACCAGCTGTTCGCCACGCTCGACACCACCTCGCGCCGCGTCTACCTGGGCGCCGACGTGGGCAATGTGGTGTTCTCCGACACGGTCGGCTTCGTGCGCGAGCTGCCGCACCAGCTGGTGGCCGCTTTCCGCGCCACGCTCGAAGAGACCATCCACGCCGACCTGCTGCTGCACGTGGTCGACGCGGCCAGCCCGGTGCGCATGGAGCAGATCGAACAGGTCAACCTGGTGCTCAAGGAAATCGGCGCCGATCATATCCCCCAGATCCTGGTGTGGAACAAGATCGACGCTGCGGGCCTGGAGCCGGCCGTGGAACGTGACGAATATGCTAAAATCAGCCGCGTTTTTATCAGCGCCCACACTGGCGCCGGCCTTGATTTGCTGCGCGAAGCGGTCGTCGAAAGCGTCCGCAACGCACCCGGTCTGACCCATCTTTTTCAAGAGCAGGACGATGCCGATCCGGACTTCGCGCATGACGCGGAACCGGCCGAAATTCTAACCTCCACCAATGTCGGATCCTGATAGATGCTAGCTTCACTACTCAATCGCCTCGGCATCAAGCCGGCGGCCCAGGGCCCGAAAGCCCAGGACAGCAAAAAACCGGGCGAAGGCCCGCCTGACCTCGACCAGATGTGGCGCGACTTCAATGCGCGCCTGAACCGCCTGTTCGGTCCGAAAAACCCCGGCGACGCGGGCGGCCCCGGCGGCTATCGCCCGGACGCCAAGGGCGCCAGCGCCACCATCACCGCCATCCTGGCGGTGATCGCCATGATCTGGCTGGCCAGCGGCACCTTCATCGTCCAGGAAGGCCACAAGGCCGTCGTCACCACCTTCGGGCGCATCAGCCACACCGCGCCGGCAGGCTTGAACTGGCGCTGGCCGGCGCCCATCCAGGCGCATGAAACGGTCAATGTGTCCGATGTGCGGACCGAGGAAATCGGCTACAAGGGTTCGGTGCGTTCCAAGAATCCGAAGGAAGCGCTGATGCTGACCGACGACGAGAACATCATCGACATCCAGTTCGCGGTGCAGTACACCCTGAACGATCCGGTCGCCTGGCTGTACAACAACCGCGAGACCACGGAAACCGTGCGCCAGGTCGCCGAAACGGCGATCCGCGAAGTGGTCGGCCGCAGCAAGATGGACTTCGTCCTGTACGAAGGCCGCGAAAAAGTCGCCTACGACACCCACCAGCTGATGCAGTCCATGCTCAACGCCTACAAGCTGGGCGTCCTGGTCACCAACGTGACCATGCAGGGCGTGCAGCCGCCGGAGCAGGTGCAGAGCTCCTTCGACGACGCCGTCAAGGCCGGCCAGGACCGTGCCCGCGCACGCAACGAAGGCGAGGCCTATGCCAACCAGGTGATCCCCCAGGCGCGCGGCAATGCCTTCCGCCTGATCCAGGAAGCCGAAGCCTACCGCTCCATGGTCACCGAAAACGCCACCGGTAACGCATCGCGCTTTACCCAGGTCATGACCGAATACCAGAAGGCGCCGGCCGTCACGCGCGACCGCATGTACCTCGACACCATGCAGCAGATCTTCACCAGCGCCAGCAAGGTCATGGTCGACGCCAAGTCCGGCAGTAACCTGCTGTACCTGCCGCTCGACAAGCTGATTTCGCAAACCGCCGCCAACGACGCCGCCCTCAACGCCAAGTCGGGCGTGGTGCAGAACGTGCCCGTGCCGGCAGAACTGATCCAGCCGCTGGAGCAGGTGCGCCAGCGCGACAATCGCAGCCGCGAATCCTCACGTGACCGGGAGCTCCGCTAATGAACCGCATCGTTACCATTTTTGTCGCGGGCTTCATCGGCTTGATGATCCTGTCGTCCACCGTGTTCGTGGTCGACCAGAAGCATTACGCGATCCCGTTCTCGTTCGGTAAAGCGGGCGACCCGATTTCCGAGCCCGGCCTGTACTTCAAGCTGCCGCCGCCGTTCCAGAACATCAAGTACCTGGACAAGCGCGTGCTCACGCTCGACACGCCCGACGCCGACCGCTTCATCACGGCCGAAAAGAAAAACATCCTGGTCGACGCCTTCGTCAAATGGCGCATCGTGCAGCCGAAACTGTACTTCGTCTCCTTCAGCGGCGACGAGGGCAGGGCGCGCGACCGCCTGGCGCAGATCGTGAAAGCCGCCCTGAACGACGAAATCACCAAGCGCACCGTGCGCGAAGTGATCTCCGGCGAGCGCGGCAAGGTCATGGAAGCGATCGAGAAGAAGGTGGTGGCCGAAGCGACCGCGATCGGCATCCAGATCGTGGACGTGCGCCTCAAGCGCGTCGACTACGTCGAGCAGATCAACAACTCGGTGTACGAACGCATGAAGGCCGAGCGCGTGCGGGTGGCGAACGAACTGCGTTCGACCGGTTCGGCCGAGTCGGAAAAAATCCGCGCCGACGCCGACCGCCAGCGCACCGTGATCCTGGCCGAAGCGTTCCGCGAAGCCGAGAAAACCAAGGGTGACGGCGACGCGAAAGCATCGGCGATTTACGCCCAGGCCTTCGGCAAGAATCCGGAGTTCTACAAGTTCTACCGCTCGCTGGAAGCCTACCGCGCCACCTTCAAGAGCCATGGCGACGTGATGGTGCTCGATTCGAATTCGGAATTCTTCAAGTACTTCCGCAGCCCGGGCGGCAGCGCTGCCCCCGCACCGAAAAAATAGCCCCCGAATCATAGGCCGTCATTCCCGCGGAGGCGGGAATCCATAGCACATCAGATCATACGTGCCATGGATTCCCGCCTTCGCGGGAATGACGGCTTTACATTTTATTGGGTCATCAATTTCATTTTCGGGTAAAATTGATGGTTCGGCGCTACATTTAGCCCGAGCCGGGCGCTTTGTGTTGTCCGTCTTTTAACTAGCTCGCCTTACCGCTTTTTGCCCATGCCTAATTGGCTCCTGCCTGAGAATATCGCCGATGTCTTGCCGTCCGAAGCGCGCAAGATCGAGGAGTTGCGCCGCCTGATGCTCGATAACTTCCGCCTGTACGGATACGAGCTGGTGATGCCGCCGCTGCTCGAGTATGTCGATTCGCTGCTGACCGGCGCCGGCAAGGACACCGACCTGCGCACCTTCAAGCTGGTCGACCAGATTTCCGGCCGCATGCTGGGCCTGCGCGCCGACATGACCACCCAGGTCGCGCGCATCGACGCCCACCTGCTCAACCGCGACTCCGTCACCCGCCTGTGCTACGCCGGCAGCGTGCTCCACACCCGCCCGAGCGGCCTGCACGCCACCCGCGAGCCGCTCCAGATCGGCGCCGAAATCTATGGCCACGCCGGCCTGGAAGCGGACGCCGAAATCCAGGAACTGGCCCTGGCCTCGCTGTCGCTGGCCGGCTTCCCGGAAGTGCGCCTGGACCTGTCGCACGTGGGCGTGGTACGCGCCATTCTCGATGCCGACACTGCCGCCCTGAAGGACGAAGCCGCCCTGTTTTCCCTGCTGCGCGCGAAAGACGCGCCTGGCCTGGACGCGATCAGCGCCGGCTATGCGCCGGCCACCCGCGCCGCGCTGCTGGCCCTGCCGAACCTGTACGGCGACATCGATGTCCTTGGCCGAGCGCGCGAAATCCTGCCTGCGCTGCCGGGCATTACGCGCGCCCTGGCCGAACTGGCCGCGCTGGCCGGATCGGCCATCGGCCGCGCCGAAGTGGCGATCGACCTGGCCGACCTGCGCGGCTATGCCTACGAGTCGGGCGCCATGTTCGCCCTGTACGTGCCGGGCTTGCCGAACGCGGTGGCGCGCGGCGGGCGTTACGACCATGTGGGAGAAGCATTCGGCCGGGCCCGTCCCGCCACCGGCTTCTCGCTCGACTTGCGCGAACTGGCGCGGCTCTTGCCGACCGCCGAGCGCAAACATTCGATCCGGGCTCCGTGGGGCAATGCGCCCGAGCTGCGTGAAAAAATCGCTCAACTGCGCAAGGCAGGCGAGGTGGTGATCCAGAGTTTGCCGGGTCACGACAATGAACAGGACTAGTTCGAGTGCGATCGCGTACTCGTCCTCGAAGATAGCAACTGGATTCTCAAAAACTTAGGCTAAGTGTGATGTCAAAGAAAAACGTGGCAAAGAACGTCGTTGTCATCGGTACCCAATGGGGCGATGAAGGCAAAGGTAAAATCGTCGACTGGCTGACCGACAACGCCCAGGGCGTAGTGCGCTTCCAGGGCGGCCACAACGCGGGTCATACGCTGGTCATCAAAGGCCAGAAAACCGCGCTGCAGCTGATCCCGTCGGGCATCATGCGCGAAGGCGTGGCCTGCTACATCGGTAACGGCGTCGTCGTTTCGGTGCCGGACATCCTGCGCGAAATCGACAAGCTGTCGGCCATCGGCGTGGAAGTCGTCTCGCGCCTGATGATCTCGGAAGCCTGCCCGGCGATCCTGCCTTACCACGTCGCCATCGACGTGGCGCGTGAAGCTGCGCGCGGCGTGAACAAGATCGGCACCACCGGCAAGGGCATCGGCCCGGCCTACGAAGATAAAGTCGCGCGCCGTGCGATCCGCATCGCCGACATGCTCAACGAAGAGCGCTTCGCCGAAAAACTGCGCGAAAACCTCGACTATCACAACTTCGTGCTGACCAATTACCTGAAAGCCGACGCGGTCGACTTCCAGAAGACGTTCGACGACGCGATGGCCCTGGTGCCACGCCTCAAACCAATGGTGGGCGACGTGTCGTCCGCGCTGTACGCGGCGCACAAGGCCGGCGGCAACCTGCTGTTCGAAGGCGCGCAGGGTTCCCTGCTCGACGTCGACCATGGCACCTATCCGTTCGTGACCTCGTCGAACTGCGTGGCCGGCAATGCCGCCGCCGGTGCGGGCGTCGGTCCCGGCATGCTGCACTACATCCTGGGCATCACCAAGGCCTACACCACGCGCGTCGGTTCCGGTCCGTTCCCGTCGGAGCTGCCAACGGACGCCGGCGTCGGCCACCACCTGTCGTCGGTGGGCCATGAATTCGGCACCGTCACCGGCCGTGCGCGCCGCTGCGGCTGGTTCGACGCCGCGCTGCTGCGCCGCTCGGTCCAGATCAACGGCGTGTCGGGCATGTGCCTGACCAAGCTCGACGTGCTCGACGGCCTGGAATCGCTCAAGCTGTGCACCGGCTACACCATCGACGGCCGCGCCGTCGACATCTTCCCGGTTGGCGCGGAAGAAGCGGCGCGCTGCGTGCCCGTCTACGAAGAAATGCCGGGCTGGAAGGAAAGCACCGTCGGCGCCAAGTCGCTGGCCGAACTGCCTGCCACCGCACGTGCCTACATCAAGCGCATCGAAGAACTGGTTGGCATTCCAGTCGACATGGTTTCGACCGGTCCTGACCGCGTTGAAACCATCGTACTGCGTCACCCGTTCGAATAATAAACAGAGACAGAGGAGCCAACATGACCATTCCACCATCGACCGACAAGGACCTCTGGGTATCCTGGGACGAGTACCACCGCCTGATCGAGCGCCTGGCGCTCAAGGTGTACGAGTCGGGCTGGAAGTTTGACCAGGTGCTGTGCCTGGCCCGCGGCGGCGTGCGTCCCGGCGACGTGTTCTCGCGCATCTTCGACGTGCCGCTGGCGATCCTGTCGACCAGCTCCTACCGCGAAGAAGCGGGCACCGTGCGCGGCGACCTGGATATCGCCAAGTACATGACGATGACCAAGGGCCCGCTGGCCGGCAAGATCCTGCTGGTCGACGACCTGGCCGATTCGGGCGTCACGCTCGACAAGGTCACCCGTCACCTGTCGGAAAACTTCAGCGGCGTGACCGAAGTGAAGTCGGCCGTCATCTGGCTCAAGGGCTGCTCGGCTATCCGTCCTGATTACTACCTGGACGAACTGCCGCACAATCCGTGGATTCACCAGCCCTTCGAAGACTACGATGCATTGCGCCCGCACCAGCTGTCGGCGTGGCTGAAGAAATTCGAGAAGTAAGCGAAAAAAGACGATCTGCGGATCGTCTTTTTTTTCACCCACTACATCGTCCTCGCGAATGCGGGGACCCATAGTACGTCCCCGAAGTTGGTCAGCGTGCTATGGGCCCCCGCCTTCGCGAGGGCGATGTGGCAGGTGCAATATGTTTTGCCAGTGGATTCGCGGCAAGATATGATCCTTGCATGACCCAGACCTTCATCCAAACCTTCATCCTGCTGATCCTGGTCACCGACCCGTTCGGCAACGTGCCCCTGTTCGTCAGCGCCCTGGCCAAGGTGCCCAAGCAGCGCCGCTGGAAAGTGGTGGTGCGCGAGTGCCTGATCGCTTTCTTCCTGCTGCTGCTGTTCATGTTCTTCGGCCGCCACCTGCTGTCGGCCATGCACCTGTCCGAAATCTCCCTGCGCATCGGCGGCAGCGTGATCCTGTTCCTGATCGCCCTGCGCATGGTGTTCCCGCAGCCGGGCGGCCCCTTCGGCACCTCGGAAGACGGCGACGGCGAACCGTTCATCGTGCCGCTGGCCATTCCCGCCATCGCCGGCCCGTCCGCGCTGGCCACAGTGCTCCTGTTCTCGTCCGAGAAAACCGCCGACGTGATGCTCAACGTGGGCGCCCTGGTCGCCGTGCTGGCCGTCTGGCTGGCCGTGTTCCTGAGCGCGGAGCGCTTGCAGGACAAGCTGGGCCCGCAGGTGATGACCGCCTTCGAGCGCCTGATGGGCCTGATCCTCAGCGCCATGGCCGTCGAAATGTTCCTGGCCGGGATACGGGAGTTCATCAAATCCCTGTGATTGCGTTGCAGTTGTGGTTTTAACTACCACTGCATAGCAATAAATAGTGCATTCAAGTGCAATGATGTCGTATAGTGCGTAGAGATCGCAGCTCTACCACTACAACCTAAAAAAGGGGACATCACATGCATCCTGCAGTGCACCGCAGCCTGTTTCTACTCGCGCTCATCAGCTTTAACGCCGCCGCCGCCACCCGCCCGCTGGGCATCGTGTCGCCCTACGGCGAATCGACCATCGCCTATGACGTCAATGCCGCCGGCCAGGTGGCCGCGGTGCTGGAAGACGCAGAAGGGCGCCATCGCGGCGTCATGTTCGAAAATGGCGTGCTGACCGAACTCGGCACCCCCGGCGGCCTGTACAGCGACGCCCGGGCCATCAACCCGCGCGGCGAAATCGTCGGCTCCGCCCGCAACAAGGATGGCAGCTGGAATGCCTTCCTGTTCGACCACAAACGCGGCCTGCGCACCCTGGGTACGCTGGGCGGGCCCAGCAGCTACGGCATGGCCATCAATGAAGCAGGCCATGCGGCAGGCTTTGCCGACACCGCCTCGGGCGAATGGCACGCCTTCGTCTACACCGGCGGCGATGCGCTGACCGACCTGGGTACCCTGGGCGGCAAGGTCAGCTACGCGGCCGGCATGAACAACGTGGGCCAGGTGGTCGGCACGGCGTCGCTCAGCACCGAATACCGGCGCGCTTTCATCTACGACGCTGCGAACGGCATGCGCGACCTGGGCACCCTGGGTGGACGGTCGGCCTCGGCTTCGGCCATCAACGATGCCGGCGTGGTGGTGGGCGCGTCCGAAACGAAGGAGCGCCGCTGGCACGCCTTCTATCACGACGGAAAGAAAATGGTCGACCTGGGCGCCATGATCGGCTACGGCAACAGCTTCGCGACCGATATCAATAACAGCGGCCACGTGGTCGGCACCGTGATGACGGCCGACGAGCGCCTGTCGTTTGTATGGCGCGACGGCAAAATGACCGTGCACCGCGGCGGGAAGGGCCTGCACCTGACCAACTCCATCAACGACAAGGAGCAGGTGATCGGCGCGACCTACGACCGCAAGCTGACGGCGGCGACCATGATTTCGGACATGAAGCCGGTGATCACGCGCGGCGGCAGCGAACTGCTGACCCTGATTTGCTGCGTGGTGATCGTTGCACTGTCCGGTGCCCTTTACCATCAGCGCAGGAAGTCTGTGGCGAAGCGCGCGTTCCCGGCGGCGGTGTAGCGTTTTTGGCACGATGAGCGATTAATGAATATTTACGCGGATGGCATGGAAATTATTGCTAAAATGTTAGTTTTATCACTTGCATAATCCGCCCATCATGAAATCAATCGCTCTGACCCTCGCCGCCGTCCTGGCGGCGGGCGCAACCCCAGCCCAGGCACAAGACACCAGCAGCAAGGTCGAAAAATGCGAACGCAGCCTGGGCACCATCGCCGTGTCGGAAAACCAGGGCGCCAGCAGCACCCAGCTGCAAAGCTATGGCCTCGGTTCGCCGGTGTCGCTGCTGCGCATCATGATCCAGCAGTCGGGCTGCTTTACCGTCGTCGAGCGCGGCGTGGCCATGAACAACCTGCAGGAAGAGCGCGCCCTGGCCGCCAGCGGCGAAACCATGGCCGGCTCCAACGTGGGCAAGGGCCAGCTGCAGGCGGCCGACTTCGTCATGACGCCGGGCGTGCAGTTTGCCGCGGCCAACACCGGTGGCGTGGGCGGCGCATTGTCCAGCTACGGCGGCAAGTTCCTCGGCGGCCTGGGCGGCATCGTGGGTGGCGTTGCGGGCAACCTCAAGTTCAAGGAAGCGCAAACCAGCCTGCTGGTGGCCGATGTGCGCTCGGGCATCCAGGTGGCGGCTGCCGAAGGCATGGCCAAGAAGACCGATTTCGGCATCTCCGGCTGGAACTGGGGCGGGGCGGGTTACCAGAGCCTGGGCGGCTACACCAACACGCCGGAAGGCAAGATGGTCGCGGCCAGCCTGCTGGATAACTACAACAAGATCGTGCAGGCAGTGCGCAATCTGCCTAGCCTGGTCAAGACCAGCAGCGCGGCCAGCGTGGTCAATGCCGGCAACTCGACCCGCAGCGGCGTGCCGGTTGCACCCGGCACGAGTGTGTTCCCGCGCCTGGCCACTGTGCGGGTCTTCAGCGAACCGAATGCGAAGAGCAAGCAAGTGTGGGTACTCAAGCGTTCGGACGAAGTCATTGCGACCGGTGAAGAGAAGGACGGCTTCGTGCAGGTCGATGGCGAGAACGTGTCGGGTGGCTGGGTTCAGCGCACCCTGGTCACGACGCAGGCCGCGCCAAACTAGGCCGGCGCCTTGCCGGTGAAATGGAGCTCGATTTCCTCCAGCGTCTTGTCCTTCGTTTCAGGCAGCAGGAAGGCCGCTGTCAGGAAGTAGAGCACCGTGAAGCCGGCGCCAAAGAAGAACATGGTCGAGTAGCCGTAGTAGCCGACCGTGGGCAGGAACACGGCGGCGATCACGGTCGACACGAACTGGTTGATCAGCAGCGCGATGCTCATGCCGTTCGAGCGGATTCGGGTTGGCATCAGTTCGGACAGCGCCAGCCACACGCACACGCCAGGTCCCACCGCGAATCCCGCGACAAATACACAGATCGCCAGCGCCACTTGCCAGCCATGCGCTTCGGGCGGCACCGCGCCTATCCAGGCGCGTTCGATTGTCAGCGGCGCCGCATTTCCTGCAGCAGGATCGGCGAACGGGTTCACATGCCAGCGGCGCAGGGTGGCGCCGATCACGCTGTCTTTCGATACGGTGTCCTCACGCCGCAAGGCCATTTCCAGCAGCAGCGGATCGTCGCTGCGGCGCGACTGCACGTTGGTGAACGGGCCATAGGCATACGCCACCGTCAGCTGCTGCGGCGCGTCGCCGGCGGCGCCCAGTGCTGCAAGCTGCGCGCGGTCCAGGCGCAGCGCCAAGCCGCCATCCTGCACTTGCGCCGCGATCGCGGCGCGCACGTCGCGCTGGTCCGATTCGACGTCCTTGAACAGCAAGCCCGCCGCCAGCAGGGACATCACAATGCTGCCGCTGCCCAGCATCAGCAGGAAGCGGCGACCCTTGCGGTCGACCAGCGCCACCGCCACCACCGTCATGACGGCGTTGAGCACTTTCAGTGCCACGTCGGCCGCATTGGCCGTGGCGCCGGGCAGGCCGGCCTGGTTCAGGATCGTCACCACATAGGCGAGAATGGAATTGATGCCGGTTGCCTGGGTCAGCGCCAGCACCAGGCATGCCAGCAGGAAGGGCAGCACATAGCGGCGGCTGGCCAGCTTGTCGCGCGCAATCGGGATTTGCGCTTCCTCTTTGCCCTGGCCACGCAAGGCCAGCCAGCGCGGCGATTCTTTCAGCGCCAGGCTGCCCAGGGTGAACACCAGGCCAGGTCCCAGGCAGATCCAGAAGATCGTGCGCCAGGCGCTGTCCTGGGCCGCGAACACGGCGTCCGCGCGCGCCGCCTGGGGCAGGGCGGCGGCAGCCTGGGTAGCGGCGTCCACGTTCTGCGCCTGGGTCAGGCCGATGACGGCTGCGCCCACCAGGCCGATCGTGAGCATCAGCTGGAACAGGGCGGCGCCACGGCCGCGCCGCGACGCGGGCAGGCATTCGACCAGGTAGAGCGGCACCACCACGCCGATCAGGCCTCCGCTGATGCCTTGCAGCAGGCGGCCCAGCAGCAGCGGCGTGTAGCCTTCGGCCAGCGAGATGATGGGAATACTCAGCGTGAACAGCGCGCCCGCCAGCACCATGGCCCAGCGGCGTCCTATGGCGTCGGCCAGCGCGCCGGCAAACAGCGACGAGAGCACCGATCCAAGCAATACGGCGGCCACGATGAAGGACAGCTGCTGCGTGCTCAGCTTCCATGCCACGGTCGCCGTCGACTCCAGGTAGGGCAGGGCGCCGGCGATGATGCCGACGTCGATGCCATACAGGAGCCCTCCCATGCCGGCAATGAACAGCAGGTAGCGCATGGCGCGGTCGGGCGAGTCGGTCATCGTGTCTCCATATCGGTTGTTGTTGTCAGGTCTATCGCTTCGCCTTCGACGTACACCGCCACCAGGCGCAGTGCCGCGTCGAACACCACGATGTCGGCCCAGGCGCCGGGCGCCAAGCGTCCGCGGCCGGTTTCGCCAAGGTAGTCGGCCGGGTACAGCGACAGGCGGCGCGACGCGTCGGCCAGGTCGAGACCCAGCTCCACCAGGTTGCGCAGCGCCTGGTCCATGGTCAGCACGCTGCCGGCCAGGGAACCTGTGGCCAGGCGCACGCAGCCACCGCACTTGATGACGCGCTGGGTGCCAAGCGCGTACTCGCCGTCCGGCATGCCGGTGGCCGAATTGGCGTCGGTCACGCCGTACAGGCGCGGAATGGCGCGCAGGGCGGCGCGCAGGGCGCCCTTGTCGACGTGCTGGAAGTCGGGAATGATTTCGGCGTATTCGGCGTGCGCCAGGGCGGCGCCCACCATGCCGGAGTTGTAGTGCGTCATGCCGGTCATGCCGTTGAACAGGTGCGTAAAACCCGTGGCGCCGGCCTTCAGCGCGGCCACGCCGTCGTCGTAGCCGCCGGCGCTGTGGCCGATCTGGACCCGGATGCCGAGCGCCGCCAATTGCGGAATCAGCGCCAGGTGGCCATCCGCCTCCGGGGCCATGGTCAGCACGCGGATGGGCGCGATGGCGTGCAGGCTGCGCACCAGTGCCAGGCTGGCGGGAATCACGTCGGGCGGCTGCGCGCCAAGACGGCGCAGGCTCAGGAACGGGCCTTCCAGGTGGACGCCCAGCATGCGCGCGCCGCCTTGCGGGCGCTGCGCGATCACGCCGGCCAGGCCTTCCAGGGCGCGCCGGATATGGTCTTCCTTGGCGGTGAGCGTGGTGCCGAGCAGGGACGTGGTGCCGTGGCGCGCGTGGCGCCGGGCCACGACGGCGCCGGCGCCGCCGCCTTCCATGATGTCGGTGCCGGCCGCGCCGTGCACATGCAGGTCGACGAAGCCGGGGAGGATGGTGTGCCCGCTTGCGGCAGGGCCTTCGATGATCCGGTGGAGGCGGTCGCTGAAATCGATACTGCCTGTGATCCAGCCGGATGGTGTGAGGATTCTGCCGCTGAGCATTTATTCCGCGATGAGTAAATCGATGCCCAGCCGCTGGAGCCCTTCACGGTACTCCTGGCTGATGGCGGCATCGGTGATGACGGTGTGGACCCGGTCCAGCTGCACGATGCGGTGCAGGCTGACACGGCCGAATTTGGATGCGTCGGTCAGCACGATGATCTTCTTCGCGCGTTCAACCATCTTGTTGTTCAGGCTAGCCTCGGCCTCGTGGTGGGTAGTGACGCCGAACTGCAGGTCGAACCCGTCCACGCCGAGGAACAGCTTGTCGAAGTTATAGGCTTGCAGGGTCGCTTCGGCCTGGCTGCCCTGGATCGACAGCGACTGCTTGCGCAGCAGGCCGCCCGTGAGGATCAGTTCCACGCCGGGCGCGTCGGCCAGTTCCCATGCGATGTTCAAGCCATTGGTCATCACCGTCACGCCGGTCGCGTCGCGCAGATGGCGCGCCAGCGAAATGGTGGTGGTGCCCGAATCGATGATGATGTTGTCGCCTTCCTGCACCAGGGTGGCCGCGAGCGCGCCGATGCGGTCCTTCTGCTCGTGGTTGATGCCATCCTTCTGGCGGATCGATTGCTCCGGCGGCGGGGTGCGGGTGAGGGTGGCGCCGCCATGGCTGCGCGCCGCCAGGCCTTGCGCTTCGAGCGCGGAAAGGTCGGTGCGGATGGTCACCGCCGAGACGCCGAATTCCTGGACCAGGTCGGTCACCTGGACCGCCCCGTGACGGGTCAGCAGTTGAAGGATGGCTTCGCGGCGTTGAGTGGTATTGCGCATGGTGGCGGCTCTGGGTGGCGGTGAAAACAGCGAGCTTAACAGATCGATGCTGCGCTGTTGAGGGGCGCCGCCGCATTGCTGTTGCACGCCCGCGCGTACTGCGCCAGCACCTGTCCGATCTTGTGCTCGAGCAGTTCGCGCGCGCCCGTCCCCAGTTGGCCCTGCAGCACTTCGAGGTACTGCGCGTGCAGGTGCTGGCTCAGGAGCGGCAGTGGGATGCCGGCCGCATCGACATTGGCGAACAGCCGTTCGACGGCCGCGGCCACCGGCGCTTCGCTCCAGTAGTAGCGGCAGCGGTCCGACAGGCCGTAGCGGCGCATCAGGCGCTGCATGTCGCTGGTGCCGGGATAGTGCTGGCGCCAGTGTTCCGGCTTGGCCTGCATGACGTCGTCGAGCACCTGCATCAGGCGCGAAGAGCGTCCCGGCGGCACCAGTTCGTTTTCGATCTGACACAGTGCCAGCAAGCCTTCGCGCAGGGCGAAGGTGGCGGCCGGGCCCACTTTCAAGATCGCGAAGTGGTCGCGCACCATTTCATGGAGCGAGGTTTCGAGCTGGTAGTCGGTGGAATGGGCTTCGAACACCAGGCCGGGCTGGCTGGCGACAAAGCCGGACAAGGCTTCGGCCTGCGCGGCGTCGTAGTGCTGGATGTGGCTGTGGTCGAAGTCGACACCAGGCTGCACCACCATGGCCACCACGCGGCGCCAGGCGTCGTGCAGGCCCGCGTCCAGGAAGGCGCGGGCATGGACCGCCAGCGTGCGCGCGGCAGCCTGCGGCGACGTGGGGGCGCCGGCGTCGGCCAGCGCCGCCTCGCCGCCCGGGACCGGCACCTCGGTGCCGATCACATACACCGGGGGAGGGTGGCCGCCGGCCTGCGCTGCGGCGTCGGCCACGGCGGCCAGGCGCGCCGAGCGGGCCGCGACGATCTCGTCGTCCAGTGTGGTGGGATCGTCGGCGCAGCGCATGCTGCAATCGAGGTGGATCTTGTGGAAGCCCGCCTGCGCGTAGGCCGCGACCAGGGTCTCGGCGAGGGCCATTGCTTCGTCGGCGCCGCGGCGCTGCCAGGCGTTCGGTCCCAGGTGGTCGCCGCCAAGCACCAGGCGGTCCAGCGGAAAGCCGCGTTCGCGCGCCATGGCGTGGACGTAATCGCGAAACTGCGCGGGCGTCATGCCGGTATAGCCGCCGAACTGGTCAACCTGGTTCGAGGTCGCTTCGATCAGCAGCACGGTAGCGTGGCGC
>Ga0187843_10000057_pt1 | contig 94579 bp, 98 predicted proteins | sample SpaLakP09_SKY_43_FD_134516 | JGI IMG/M metagenome (GOLD analysis project Ga0187843, IMG submission 134516) | Oligotrophic lake water microbial communities from Sparkling Lake, Wisconsin, USA - SP09_SKY_43 | ecosystem: Environmental > Aquatic > Freshwater > Lake | place: USA: Sparkling Lake...
AGTCAAAACCAACTCCGCTTTAGGACGACCTGCTCCCATTCCAGCCTCCATGTTGTGTACGCAATATATACAACATAGCTCATGGAAATATTTATTCAATGAATTTCTAACTCACCACACTAGCGGAATGTCATCTGCTAAAGATCGCAACACTCCTTCCAGTTCCTTCGCAAGGGTCGCCCGATGCTGCCCTCTCGATTCGCGTTTGAAATCGCGCTTAAATTCACCTACCTTCTCCAACATTCTCATAACACATCTCCTCAAAAGTACTATTTATGATTAATTTCATTGACTTCTTTCGGAGCGGCGTATAAAATTTGCACTGTCACGTAGTAAACTGCATACAATTACGACTCCGAATCTATCATTGTAACACGATGGTTTCTTATTGTCAACTGTTTTTTTGTTAATCTCCTGCTCAGTCGCCTATGGTGGCTTTTTTTTCTTGATTTGTAGTCCTGTTGTGACTACAATTGCTTATAAATGATCAAGAGGACACTATGAATATCGCTGACACCTATGTGCGTGCTCGCATCGACACTGACACGAAAAATCGCGCGGCTGAAGCCCTGAATGCTATGGGGTTGTCAATTTCGGACGCTATTCGTCTACTGATGCTGCGAGTTGCGGAGGAGCGTTGTCTGCCATTTGAGGTAAGGGTACCCAATGCAAAGACTCGCAAGGCTATGGCTGAGCTTGAGGCAGGAAAAGGAATTCAGTTTGCCAGTGTTGAGGCCTTGATGGCTGATTTGGAGTCAGACGATTAGAGCAATAAATGCGTGGCTGCTGTCGTGAGTCGCACTCATCAATGTGGGCAAGTTTTCAGATTGGCTGAACTGAGTCGTACTTGCGTCCAGTTGTGGTATTCGACGCAAGTTGGCATTAGAGGCCACTTACCATAAGTGGAGTCCGTTGTTGCCGGGTTAACGCGCGCTGCTGTATGGCGTACGCATGCATGGATTGACCTTAGTTGCGGCAGCCAAGTTTCTAGTAAAGAAAGTTCTTTCGGTCACCAGGCCAGTACGACGCGCAGCCTCGATCGAGATTCAGGGGTCGAGATGACCCACGTCCGCTGAGAAACAAACATTCAGCTCACAAGGAAGTTAAGTTCATTGACTTCTTTGTCTTGCTGCGCAGCTACGCTTTTGGCGTAAACACGACAGATCAGCGCCGAACTTAACAATCCGCTCGTGCGGCTTTTGACAATACGTCAAATGTCACAGATACTCAACATAGGTGGAAGCGCTTCCATGGAGATCGTTGTTGCGGAACTTCGGTTGGAGAGGCTTGTGCCAAGCACATAAGAAAACCCAACTATTAATTCGGAGACTTTCAACATGAAGACAAAGACGATTAACGTCTTGCTGGCCTCACTCCTGCTCGCGCAGACCATGGCCGCCGGCGCCGCAAACTGCACGCTCCAGGCGGAAAATTACACAACCGCGTTCGACACCACCGCCGGCAATACCGGCAACGTCTTCCGCGCCGACAACGTCGATATCGAAGCGACGTCCGATGCCGGCGGCGGATTCAATGTGGGCTGGACCGCCAACGGCGAATGGCTGGCACATAACAACATCACCTTCCCGACCAGCGGCGCGTACACCATCGCCTACCGGGTTGCAGCCCCTGCAGCAGGAGGCCTGATTTCTGCCGATCTCAACGGCGGCTCGATCCCGCTGGGCACCACATCGGTTCCCGCCACCGGCGGCTGGCAGAACTGGACGACGGTGCAGCGCACCATCAACGTCAATGCCGGTACCTACAACCTGGGCACCTTTTTCAGCAGCGCTGGCTTCAACCTGAACTGGATCAGTATCACTGGCGCAAGCTGCGGCACAACGCCACCGCCGACCGGCTGGACGCTCGCCTGGGCGGACGAGTTCAACGGCACCGCGCTCGATACCTCCAAGTGGAACATCGAAGTCAACGGAAATGGTGGCGGCAACAACGAGCTGCAGTATTACACCGCACGTCCGGAGAACATCCGTGTCACCGGCGGCGAACTGGTGATCGAAGCGCGCAAGGAAGCCTACATGGGCAAGCAGTACACTTCGGGCCGCATTACCACCCAGAACAAGGCCAGCTGGCAGTACGGCCGGATGGAAGCGCGCATGAAGATCCCGACCGGCAAAGGTACCTGGCCGGCTTTCTGGATGCTGGGTAACTCCATCGCCACGGTGGGCTGGCCTGCAAGCGGTGAAATCGACATCATGGAGCACGTCAATTCCGAAGCGTTCATCCATGGCACCATCCACTGGTCGAACCAGAACAACGCCTATGCCAATTATGGCGGCCCATCGGGCAGCCTGGACTTCTCGCAGTACCACGTGTACGCCGTGGAGTGGGATGCTTCGATGATCCGCTGGTTTGTGGACGGTAACAAGTTCCACGAAGTCAGTATCGCTGGCGGCGTCAATGGCACGTCGGAATTCCACGCGCCGTACTTCTTCCTGTTCAACCTGGCTGTCGGCGGCAACTGGCCTGGCAACCCGGATGCATCGACCGTCTTCCCGCACCGGATGCAGGTAGACTACGTGCGCGTCTATCGGAAGTAGTCCGGATCTGGAGAGGAAGCACTTCCTTTCCAGCTATTCAGTCCGCAGAGCGCCCCCGATAAGGGGCGCTGTCATTTTCGGCACAGCTCCGTCAGCAAATGACAGCCCCGCACCTGGCAGCAGGTCATCTCATCAGCGGAACAGTGCGCCGTGAGATCCAGGCCGCGCATTCAAAGCTGCGCGGCGACCGACCGGTTCCGGCCATTTTCCTTTGCGTGATACAGCGCTTGATCCGCGCGCCGCATGACTTCCTGCGGCGTTTCTTCCTCCGACGCCAGTGAGGCGACGCCTATGCTCAAGGTCACTGTCCGGTATCCTTGCCCGACCTGGGACGCGACGTGCTCGCGTATCCGTTCGGCCAGGCTGTAGGCCGAATCGGCTGGTGTCTGGGGAAGCAGGATGGCGAACTCTTCGCCGCCGATTCTGCCAAACGGGTCGCTACGGCGCAGAAGCGGCTTCACCGTTTCACACAGCTGTACCAAAATGATATCGCCTGCCGCGTGACCGTAGGTGTCGTTGATACTCTTGAAGTAATCGATGTCCAGCAAGAGTATGGACAGGGCGTGCTTGTGGCGACGCTGGCGCGCCAGTTCAATGTGGAACAGTTCCAGGAACGCCCTTCGATTCAGGATATTGGTCAAGGAATCGTGGCGCGACAGGATCTCGAGCGTCCTGTGGATCTTGTGCGTCAGCGCCATGAAGAACGCCGTTGCCAGTACCAGTGGCATGGCATTCGCGATCAGCAGGTAGATCACCTGGGTCCAATCCTCGGAAAAGAAGTGCGACTGGGCCGACAGGCCGACCACACCGGTAATGCATCGCACGACCATCGTCAGGGCTTCGAGCAACAGGGCGCCGCCAAAGAACCAGGTTACGAAATGACGCTCGCCGCGGCGTACCACTACCCAGAACTGGACCAGGTAGAGCAAGGAAGTGACGGCCGTAAATGCAATCAGGCGAATGCCATAGTTCGGCTCGACCAGGGAATACCATGCGATCAAGAACGTGCCGGCAATGCAGACCAGCGCGAGTAGCGCGCGTGGCGGAACGAGGCCGTAAAATCGCATGGTTCCTGCCGTCCAGCTACAGGCGGAAAACAGGAAAAACGCGTTCGCCAGGACGATCGACATCCAGTCCGGCCAGATGCCGCGGAAGGCAAACAAAACGCATCCCACAGCAACGGCGGCCATTCCCGCTACCCATGCCAACAGACCTTGAACAAGCTCGCCAAAACTCCAGCGCACGGACAGCAGGATGAGGGTCATCAACGCAGCCAGGATAGATGCAAACAACACAATGGTGCGTGGATCAACGGAAATCATGCACGAACTCCCTTGGCGGAAGATGGCGATCGGGCAGCGCTGTGACGCTGCTGGCAAGACAATATCTTAGCCAGTTTCTGCGGCAATTCTTCAGATTATTTTCAGGCGCCGCTCTGCGTCTGCGCCATTTCGATCGCAGGCAAGGTCACGGTCAGGAAGGACGACACCTGGCCGATCAGCTCGGCAGCTTGCTGGCGCACCTGCCCCATCTGCAGCATCGACAGCTCGGCCTGGCGCACCGCCTGCTGAATCAGCGTGCGGCGCTGCACCAGCACGTCGAGCAGCGTCGCATCCGGCGCGCGGCCGGCCAGGTCCGACACCACCGCCAGCGCAACCCAGTGCAAGGTCAGGTTGCGCGCCGACTCGTCCAGGTTGCGGGTAGCCACTTCGCTGTCGGCCATCAGCTGCTGGAGCTGCGTGCGGGCCGCCGTCAGCGCCGGCTTGTACTGGGCCGGCGATTCCCTGCGGCTGAATAATTTGCTGAAAACGCCGGTCGGCGCCTTGGTGCTTTCCAGCGCGTCTTCGAGCAGTGTGGGCACTGCCATTTCCGAAAATTGACGCACCAGCTCAGTGAGGGGCTGCAGCAGGGCGGCCTGCTCCATCAAGGGCGCCTCGGCCCAGTCCGTAACCAGGGACAGCTTGACTGGCAGGACGCGGCGGAACAGGGCAGCCATGCGCTGCTCCGAGTGTTCGAACAGCACGGGATAGTCGGTCCGGACGGTGGCCAGGGCATCGCGCACCGCGGGGTGGTCTTCGCTCTCGAACAGGGCTGCTGGCGCGGCCATGGAAGGCGCGCTGGCCGCTGCCGGCGGCGCCGAAAAAACCTGGTCGTCGCTGAAGTCGAAGGCCTTCGGCGCGACGGGGCTGTCGGGCGCCTGCTCCTCTCCGAAGTCGAATGCCTTGGGCGTCTGATTGGTCATCGGAAAGTTGCGCAGCCCCTGGCCGTCCTCAGACGGTGCCGCCGAGCTTCCGGATGAATGTCGCCAGGTTCAGCTTGAAGCCGGCGCCCACGGCCTGGAAGCGCCATTCGCCATCCTTGCGGTACAGCGATCCGAATTGCAGCGCGGTCTTGTCCGAGTAGTCTTCATCCAGGTCGTAACTGGCGATTTCTTCGCCGGTTTCGTCGTTGTACACCTTCACATAGGCGTCATTGACGCGGCCGAAGTTCTGCTTGCGCGCTTCGGCGTCATGGATGGTCACCACGATCGGCAGTTCGACGACGTCGGCTTCGACCCGGGACAGGTCAACGGTAATGACTTCGTCGTCGCCATCCTTGTCACCGGTGCGGTTGTCACCCGAGTGCACCACGGCGCCGTCCGGCGACGTGGTCTGGTTGTAATAGACGAAGTGGGCGTTGCTGAGCATGACCGGTTCGCCGGCCGCATTTTTCCTGCACAGGAACACCGACGAATCGAGGTCGAACGCCTGGCCGTCGGCCGCGTTGACCTTCCATCCGAGGCCGATACGCACGCGTTTCAAGCCCGGGGCGGTCTTTTCAAGGTTGATGCGATGGCCAGTTTCGAGTGTCGTCGACATGGACTATCCTTTTGTTGAGAGATTGATATTTTACGATGCCGCAGGCGAGAAGCGCGCAATCAGCTCGCGTTCCAGTTCCTGCAGTTTCGGCAGCTCGTCCTTGCGGCGCTGCTGGCCTTCCTTCGAGATTTGCTCGAGCTTGTCGAAGGCGGTCACGAGCTGCGTCTGCACGTGCTGGGCCGTTTCCAGGCTGACCAGGGAGCGCTGCTTGACGCGGGCCACGGTCTCGGTGTTTTCCAGCAGCATGTCGGCCTGGGCGCGAAATGCCGCGTCGGTGGCGTCGTAGGCGGCGTTGGCGATCGCGGCGCTCTGCTTGGCTTCCAGCTGCAGCAGGTACAGCGAAAACACATTGCGCCAGGCAGGAATCGACACATTGACGATATCCATGAAGGTGTCCGTCAGGGCGCGCGCATTGTCCTGCGACAGGCGGATTTGCGGCACCATCTGCGTTGCCATCAGCATGGCGCGGCGCAGGTCGTCCACGCGTTTTTCCAGCCGCTCGAGACGACGCTTGAGCTCGGTAGCCTGCTGGGCTTCGAACGCGTTGGCCGCCACCGCTTGCTGCGCGATCGCTTGCTGGAGCTGAAGCGCCCAGGCTTCGCCCTTCTTCACGTCGGCATCCAGGCCCTGGTAATAGATTTCCAGGCCCTTGTACATTTCATCGAAATCGGTGATGCGGCTCCTGTGCACGGTGGCGTGGCGCGTCATTTCCGAGACCAGGGTATCCATGCGCGATTCGACCACCTGGTACTGCGACAGCATCTTTTCCTTGACCGAGCCGAACAAGTTCGTCACGCGCGACATCAGGCCGCCCGAACGCAGTTTCGCCGGATCCAGGCCCTTCGACGTGGCGATCAGTTCGTTCAGCTGCGTGCCGAACACGTCGGCATCCGAGGCGCGCACGGTGCCCAGCAACTTGGCCGAGACCTTGGCCACGCCCGTGCCCGTGTTGCCGCCCAGCGACTCGATGGCCTTGTCATCGATGCCGGAAATATCGACACGGACCATGGGCGCCGCGTTCATCTCGGGAAGCGCGGCCGGCAGCATGTCCGTCGTGACGGAAGGACTCAATAGCGGCGGCAAGCCTGGCGCGGGCGTGGCAGTCGGTGCCGATGCTGCCTGTGCGTCTTCGTCGGAGGAGAACAACGGTTTCATAGAATTCCTTCAGTTTTAAAGTGACAACAGTAGTAGCTTACCACCGGACATTCCGGCTGAGCGAGGAACACGGCGTCACCCCGCCCGTGTCAAGCAAAAAGCCTATATCGGGCCAATCCCGGAATAATCAATTCACCAACTGGTGTGCTACAGTTTCGCACCGTCAATACCCGGTCGCGCCCATGATTTTTACGCCATGCATATACCGAGCAGTTTTTCTGGCCAGCTGTGCTTTGACGTCCTGCGCGGCGGTGGCAAGCGCGCCATCAGACCTGGACTGGAAAGCCGTTCCGTCGGCTTGCTTCCGCGTCTTTCATCAGATCGGCGACATTGTCGACGCCCGTGACAAGGGCGACTCCAAGGCGATCATCCTCGAGCGCAATAAGACTGCGCCTGCAGAGAGCGCGCTTCCCGAAAGCTTGATCGCCGGGGTATTTGCCTACCGCTCCCTGGACCGGCCTGCGCTCGAAGCGTACGCCATGTGGTCATGCCACGCCAGTGGCTACGGACTGCCTGCATTGCCGCTCGCTGCCGTGCATGCGCAATTGCGCGCCTGTTTCTCCAGGCCAGCCGGCGATCCTTGCGTGGGCGCCCTGCGCGACAAGGTCCTGGGCATACCGCGCAGCAAGGGCGAGCAGGCCGCTACTGATACACCGGACATGCTGGCCATGCGGCGCACGCCCACCAACGTGGCGCCGCCACGGATGATTCCTTTCACGTCGACTGTCCCTACCGTGGCCCGGGGCCCGATAACACAATCCTGTGACAAGCCGGCCTACCCGACCGCGTCCCTTGCCAACGAAGAAACGGGCACCGTCGCGCTGAAATACCTGGTCGATGCCGCGGGCATTGTCCAGACCGGACAGATTACAAAGTCCTCCGGTTTCGAACTGCTGGACCAATCCGCATTCCTTGCGCTGGGCCGCTGCAAGTACGCGCCCATCATGGTGAATGGCCAGGCGGTTGCCGGATACGTCACCGTGGCCTACGTTTTCACGCTCGAGTAGGCTAATGTTTCCTATTAACATTATTGCCTTGCCACCCGCGTCGTATCGGCGCCTGCGAAACAAGGCCGACGCCTGAACGCCGCTCAGTCCTGCTCGGGAATGGAACGCACCACCAGGAAGTGGTAGGCCATGGCGCCGCAGAAGGCGATCCCGGCGCCGGTCAGCAAGGCCGGCACGAAGGACCAGGTCTGCGCGATGTAGCCGGTCAGGATGGGCGCCAGCGCGCCGCCCAGGAAGCCGCCGAAGTTCTGGATCGCGCCCAGCGAGGCGATGCGGCTCGGCGGCGCGGCCACCGTGGCCAGCGACCAGGCGCAGGCCGAGGACGCATTGGCGAGGAAGATCACGATCGAGATGCAGGCCACGGCCACGACATTGCTCTCGACCAGCGCCGCCGGAATCGTGAACGCCACCATGCCCAGCATGGACACCACCACCGCATTGCGGCGGCCGGCGACCGGCGAAGCCGCCACCCGGACCACCCGGTCCGATGCCCAGCCGGCCAGCAAGGCGCCGGTGAAGCCGCAAATAAAGGGAATGGACGAGGCAATGCCCGCGTACGCCAGGTCCATGTGCCGCTCGGTGCGCAAATAGCCCGGCAGCCAGGTCAGGTACACCCAGTTCAGGTACACCGAGCCGAAAAAGCCCAGCATCATGCCCCAGGTGGCGCGGTGCCGGAACAGCGCGCGCCATGCGGCAAAGCTGGTCTTCGGCGCGGCTACGCCCGGCTCGCCCGCTTCCAGGTAGGCGCGTTCCTCGGCGTTCATGTCCGCGTGCACGGGATCGCGGTACAGGCTGATCCAGATGACGGCGGCCACCAGGCCCATGGCCCCGGTAACAAAAAAGGCCCAGTGCCAGCTGGTCGCGGTAATCAGGGGCACCAGGCAGATGGGCGCCAGCGCCACGCCCAGCGGCGAGGCCGAATTGTAGATGCCGGTCGGCGCCCCGCGCGCGCGCGCCGGGAACCAGTTGCTGACCACTCGCGCCGCCGCCGGAAACTGCGGCGCCTCGCCGATGCCAAGCGCGATGCGCGCGATCACGAACCAGCCGAAGGTGGCGGCCAGTCCGCCCGCCGCCTGGGCCAGCGACCACACCACCAGGCCGGCGCCCAGCAGCCAGCGCGGCCCGATCTTGTCGACCAGCGCCCCCACCGGCAACTGGCACAGCGCATAGCTCCAGGAAAATGCCGACAGCAGCAGCCCCATCTGGCCGAGCGAGAGGCCGAGGTCGGCCCGGATGTATTCGTTGGCCACGGCCAGGGTGGCGCGGTCCAGGTAGTTGATGACGCCGCAGACCACCAGCAGCACCAGCGCCAGGGTCTGGCTGCGGCGAATTCGGGACGGCGTGGCGTCGTTGGCGGGAAGTTTGATCATGTCAGTATGCGGAACAAGGGGGAGTTGAAGTATATGGAAGAAATCCGCCACCCCAAAGAATATTTCATTGGCATGGTGTCACTTGATTGCTTGCTAACGCCAAGTCCTCCGGCGATACTCTGCTATGCCAAAACTGCCCCCCTCCTGGTCCACCGGCGCCGCCGCGGTCGCCTATCTGTTCACCCTGCCCGCGATGATGCATGTGTACGCCTCCCAGATTCAAAGAGCGGGCTACGACTACGTAATCATCCTGATGTCGGTCTGGATCGTTTTTCCCGCCCTCATGTTGCCCGTCTTTTTCTTGCTCACCTACCTACTGCGCCGAATCCAGCCCGCCGTGGCGCGGCTGGCCCTGCTGCTGTCATGCGCCGGCGCCGTCCTGGCCTGGCACGGCATGCCGGGCCTGTGGGCGATCGGCTTCGGCATCTACCTGCTCTGGCATATTCACCGTGAAACTGTGAAGAAGTACAACAACGCCAACGCCCTGGAGCAGTTCGACAGCCATGGCAGTTAAGCTGGCTCCCCCACCGGGATTCCTGGCGCAATTTGCCAACCCGCTATGGCGAGTCGCCGGGCTGATCGAAACGCGCGCCCTGTCCATCGTCCAGGGCACGCGCGGCGGCTATCCGTTCACCGTGCTCGAACTCGAGCACCGCTCCACGCATGTGATGCACGAACGGACAGCGGCCACGACCACGTTCTTCATCCTCAAACTTGGCCGCTCCTCGGACCACTGGCAAAACGATGTGTTCAGTTCGACCGGCGCCTCGGTGTGGGTGGACCAGGACAATTTGTTCCTGGCCCGGATCGGCGCAGACACGCCAGTCGCGGACTGGAATGCGCTGCTGGCGATGGCCATCGCGGCGGCGGGCCAGGCCACCGATGTCGCAAGCCCGGTACCACGGCCTCAGCCACGATTGCGCGCGGCCGACGACCAGAAAATAGTGCTGTTCTGGGTGGCCGTGGCCGGCCTGCTGCCGGCACTCGAATGGCTGTGGGGCCTGACGGTCCTCGGCCAGGCCATTGCCGGCCGCCTGTTCGGCCTGTGCCAGCCGGACACGGGGAGCGCGGCGTTCATGATCAGGCATGACGAGGTCCTGTTCGGCCTGGCCCTGTGCCTGCCGCTGCTGGGGCATTTCTTGGGCATGCGTGTGATGCATGCCTGGTACGGGCGTCCGGGATTTTCGTGGCGTATCTTCGGCAACGGCGTGCTGGTGGCCGCGCTGGCCATGGGCGGCCTGGTGCTCGCATTCCAGTACACCAGCGTCGACCTGGACCAGCCGGGCAGCCGCCTGCGCTGCAGCCTGAAAAACGTCCCCGCGCGCTGAACCACGGTTTTTTCGCGCCGGTTAACCCCGCTTTGCATCGCCATCCGTTGAAGTAGTCACCCACCTACTCCGGAGACCATGATGAGACCTTCCACCGCCGCCACCCGCGCTTCCTGCGCCCTCACGATCGGCATGACCCTGCTCGCCGGCTGCACCCAGTCGTCGCGCCTCGAAAAACCGGCCGAACCGACACCCCAGGAACGGGTCGTCATGCTGTCCGTCGCGCCGCCGCCACCGCCGCCGGCCGCCCATATTCCGTCGCCTCCCCAAGTGGAAATGAAGGTACAGATGAACGAAGTCATGGTCACCGGCAGCAGCATGAAAAGGGTCGCGCCCATGTCGGCCGGGGCACCCATCATGGCCATGGACAGCTATTCCCAGCTGCCGCCGCCGAAAGTGCAGAGCACCGACAAGTTCCCCGACAAGGAAGCGAATGGCATCACCCTGGTGGCCGACCAGCCCGTTTCCACCTTCAGCGTGGACGTCGACACCGCGTCCTATGCCTTCGTCCGGCGCACCCTGTCGAACGGCGCCTTGCCACCGGCCGAGGCCGTGCGGGTGGAAGAAATGGTCAACTATTTCCCCTACAAATATGCCACCCCGGCCACCCGCTCCCAGCCTTTCGGCGTGGTGACCGAACTGATGCCCAGCCCGTGGAATGCGGAAAACCAGCTGGTCCATATCGCCGTGCGCGGCTATGACATCGCCACCACCGAACGCCCGCGCGCCAACGTCGTGCTGCTGATCGACGTGTCCGGCTCCATGGGCCCGGACGACCGCCTGCCCCTGCTCAAGAAGGGCTTCCGCCTGTTCGCCTCGCAGTTGCGCGACGACGACAGCGTCGCCATCGTCACCTACGCCAACGGCACCCAGGTCGTGCTGGAACCGACCAGCGGCCGGGACAAGCACAAGATCATCGCCGCCATTGAAGCGCTCGGCTCGGGCGGCGGCACCGCCGGCGCCGACGGCTTGCAGCGCGCCTATGCCATGGCGGAGCGCAACTTCGACGCGAAAGCCGTCAACCGGGTCATCCTGGCCACCGATGGCGACTTCAATATCGGCATCAGCGATCCGAAACAGCTGGAAAAATTTATCGCCGACAAGCGCAAGACCGGTGTCTACCTGTCGGTGTTCGGCGTCGGCTACGGCAACCTGAACGACGCGCTGATCCAGCGCCTGACCCAGTCGGGCAACGGCAATGCTGCCTACATCGATTCCGTGCTCGAAGCGCGCAAGGCCATGAGCGAAGAGCTGGGCTCGACCATGTTCCCGATCGCCAACGACGTGAAGATCCAGGTGGAATTCAATCCCGCCCTGGTTGCCGCCTACCGCCTGGTGGGCTACGAAACGCGCATGCTCAAGCGCCAGGACTTCAAGGACGACAAGGTCGACGCCGGCGACATGGGCGCCGGCCACTCGGTGACCGCGATCTATGAAATCACCCCGGCCGGCGCGGGCGGCAAGTTGGTCGACCGGATGCGCTACAACGAGGACAAACGGGGCAAGCCGCTGGCCAATGCCGTCAGCGACGAGCTGTGCTTCGTCAAGCTGCGCTACAAGCTGCCGGGCGAAGCGACCAGCCGCCTGACCGAACACGCGGTGCACGCCGCCGCGGCGCGCAGCTCGATCAATGCGGTGCCGGAAGAGCAGCGCTTTGCCGTGGCCGTGGCCGCCTTCGGCCAGCGCCTGCGCGGTGAAACCCAGATGGACGACTTCGACTACAAGGCCATCGCCAGCCTGGCCAATGCTGCGCGCGGCGCCGATACCGAGGGCTATCGCGCCGAATTCGTCAAGCTGGTGCGCCTGACCGAGTCGCTGAGCAAGGCCGACAAACTCGGACAGCGCTGACAGTTTTTCCTAGTAGAGCTTGTGGATTTTCTCGACCTGCTCTTCCTGTTTCTTTGACATGTCGGCCGCCAGCGCGTCCCAGGAACCCTTGTGGCGCGTGCCGCGGATCATGGCCACGCCGGTGCTGCCCATGACGATGGCGACGATGGTGAAAAAGAAATACATGAGCAGCCGTTCTTCCAGGTGGACCGGCGGCTTGAACACGGCAATAAAGCCCAGGCCGGCCGTCGCCAGCAGCAGCAACACGCCGCACACCATGCCCAGCCTGGGAAAGGCCTTGCCGAAGATGAGCGCCAGCGCGGGAATGGCAATGACGCTGAGCAAGAGCGTCATGCCCGGCATGATCAGCGCGCCCACCACCATCAGCAGGATCGAGCTGACGACCAGGCAGAAGACGGGCATTGTGATGTCCGAAAAGCCGGGCGGGCGCACCTGGTCGCGCACGCTGACGGTCCCGGCATCGACGTCGCCGCCACGGGCGCGGCGCTGCTGCAGTTCGTTGTCGGCCACGCCGCGTGCCAGCGCTATCAAGCCATTGCCTGCCAGGCGACGTTCGATCTCGCCGCTGGGCATGGTCTTGTAGATCTGGATAAGAATTTCTTCCTGGGTGCGGGACACTGGATTCTCCGGGTTGGCGCTACATGGCGCCAGCCATTATACGAGCGCAAGCGTGACTGCGCGGTATGATGCAGGCACTGCAGCGAGGAGACATCATGGACATGAAACGAATGAATGCCGGGAAACTGCGCGCGATCGGCTACGACGCGCGCGAACGCATCCTGCGAGTGGAACTCGACGACGGCACCGCCATCGACTACGCCAATGTGGGCACGGAAGTGTGGCGCAAGCTGTCCACCTCGGCGTCGGCCTGGAGCTATTACCGCGACAATATCGAGGAAGAATTCGCTGGCAAGCGCGGCCGTGCCGCTACCCAGCAGAACAGGGATGCGCTCAACGACTTGTTCAAGCCCTGATTCTTGTAGCTGCCCAGCGTGCTGACCACGTGCGCCAGCCCGACTTCTTCGGCGCGGCGGTACACTTGCAGGCCGCGGCAGATGCGCTCGGCCTTCGATGAAAACGTATTGAAGCGCACGCTGAAGCCCTTGCCGAAATAGGTGAAGGCCAGCCTGGTCCGGGTGGCCATGTGTTTGATGATGCCCCAATGAAAATTGTCGAAGGCTTCCAGCACGGCCGGACCGACCACCGTGTCCTGTTCCCAGTTGAAGAACGCCAGGAACAGGGCTTCTCGCCGGGCTTGCGAAAATTCGGCCGTCGCATGGCTTTCGCACAGGATGTCGGCAAAATCGTCGCCGATCACGGACCGGATGAAACTGCTGCCGCCATGGACCCGGGTGTAGTGGAAGATCGCGTACGATTCGGCGCACACGCGCCGGTTGATGTCCTTGAACTTGTCGGCGAACACGGCCAGGTCGGCCAGCTTTGCGCGCCGCAGCGACGGGGTCAGCAGGTAAGGCAGGGACATCAGCATGCCGCCCAGCCTGCCCAGCCGGAAGTAGCCCACGGCCCACCGTGCGCCATGGGCGGCGATCAGCGGAAACACATTGCGTTGTCCGGAATCCATGAACATGCGCAGGTAGAGATCGGCGCGCTTGCCCAGATCGTCGCGTTCGCCCGCCAGCACATAGCCTTCGGCGCGCAGTGCTTCATATGCTTCAATGGTCATGATGGTTCCCCAGGTTGAGATGCAAGCCGCGCGCCGCCATCAAGGGATCGAGGTGCGCTGCCAGGCGCGCCAGGTTCATGCTTGGCACTTGCGGGTACAGGTGATGCTCGAGGTGGTAAGTCAGGTTCATGAACAGCACCGGGATAATGGCGCCGCGCACCGTGCGGGCTTGTTCCAGCGGTGCAGTCCCTGGCTTGTAGTGCGGCAGATAGGCCGTCGTCAGCGGGTAGGCCCAGCTGCCGGCGTACACGAAAGCGCAGTACAGCAGCGGCCCCGCGTCGATGGCGGCAAAGGCCATGGCGCTGCAGGCGATCAGCAGGGCGCAAGCCAGCTCGGCCATGATCCAGCGCCGTTCGCGCGCACCCGCATCGCGCAGTGCCCTGTGCCACAGCCGGGGCAGGTAGGCCGGGCCCGACAGCAGCACCTTGAGCAGGCCCATGCGCGCCGGCGCGCCTTCCAGGTCGTCTTCTTCCAGGCAGTGCGTGTGGTGGAACAGATGCGTATTGCGGAAGGCATGGCCGCTTTGCAGCATCAGCACGCCGAACAGGAACAGCGTCCATTGCGTTTGCTTCGCGTTCAATCCGGCCGAACCGTGCGCCACGTCATGCAGGTAGGCGACGGTGAACACGAATTGCGCCAGCATCAGCAGCGGCAGCAGCCAGTACCAGCCTGCGCTCCAGGCGGCGCCGAACACGGCCAGCGTGGCGAAGGGCAGCACGGCCGTCACGCCGCGATGAAAGGCGCCGGCGCTGCGCAGCCCTTCGTCGAGTGCGTCCAGGGTGGGCAAGCCGGCATTGCGTCGGGTAAGGCGGAGTTGGTCGGCGTTCATGATGTGTCTAGCTTGTTGTTGGTCCTGCTCCTCTATACGCAAGCGCTGTGCCACCGCCGGGCTTTGGCCAAGTGCTTGATTTCGCTGCGAATAATTTCCCCGATGCCCCGCTCGCTGTAAGCTTGCTATATAGTGAGCCCGTCCCGGCTATCAACTTCGCTTACAGCGCCTCCATGGATCTCTACGGCCTCTACTACTTTTCGCTCGCCCTGCAGGCCGTGGTCAGCCTGGCGCTGGCCGGCTGGCTGTGGGCCAAGGGGCCGCACCAGAGCGGCATCAAGCCGCTGGCCCTGTTTTGCGTGGGCGTCGGTTTCTGGGGGTTGGGCCAGCTGTGCATGCACCTGGGCGACGACCGCACCGCCGAATTCGGCAAGTTCCTGGTCAATCTGGGACCGCTCAATGCGGTGTTCTTCCTGCACTTTGTATTCCGTTTTCTCGGCCGCAAGAAGCCGCGCCAGATCCTGACGGTGTATGTGCTCGCGGCCATGACCCTGGCCGGCATCCAGTATTTCGACATGGGCACCATGGCGCCCTGGCTGGAATTCAAGCGCTTCTATTTCTTCCCCGTGTGGGGCTGGATCCCCGGCATTTTTGTTTCCGGCGTCAGCCTGTGGGCCTACTACCTGGTGCTGGCCGAATACCCCGCCGCCGTGCCCAAGCGGCGCGGCAAGATCCTGGCGATCTGCTTCGCGGGGGTGTGGGGATCGGCGTCGACATTGATGTTCCTGAATGCGTCCTTCGGCATTCCCATCTTTCCCTACAGCGTGATCCTGTTCCCGGGCTACGCCCTGCTGCTCGTCTTCGGCATCCTGCGCTACGACCTGATGGCCGTGAACCTGTGGGCCAACCGCCTGCTGGCCTGGCTGGTGGCGACCGCCGTCACCGTGGCGCTGGCCGGCCTGCTGCTGGGCGTGGCCGCGCGCTACGGCGTCGCTTCCCTGTCCGCCATTCCGCTGTGGCAGATCTGGCTGCTGGGCACCGCCATGCTGGGCGTGATGCTGGTACTCGAAGGCCCGTCGCGGCGCGCCATGGAAAACCTGATCTTCCCCGGGGCCCATCTGGAACCCGGTGTGCTGGCCGACTGGCGCCAGGCGCTGGGTGCGGCCAACAGCTGGCGCGAACTCGAGACGATTGCCGGCGCCACCCTCGGCGCGCATTTGCGCCAGGCCATGACGGTGTCGCTGGGCGCGGTGACGGCGCCGCCGCCGGAAGGCACGCTGGGCATACATTGCTACCAAGGCCAGCAGCACGACTGGCGCAGCGACCTGATCGGCTTCGAAGGCGCCACCCCGGCCGTGCTGCGCGTGGGTGAAGTGTTCGGCGCCCTGCTGGCCGCCGCCGCCGCCCGCCTGGAGCAATTGCTGCGCTACGCCGAGCAGGAAAAGGAACGCCTGCAGAAAGCCCACCTGCTGGAACTGGGCGGCCTGGCCGCGACGGTGGCGCACGAATTGCGCAACCCGCTCAACATCATCAGCATGGCCGCGGTCGGATCGCCGCCCGAAACGCGCGCCGAAATCCGGGCTCAGATCGAACGCGCCGACCACCTGATCCAGGACTTGCTGAGCTATTCCGGCGAAGTGCGCCTGCGGCCCGAGCCCGTGCCGCTGGCCGACCTGGTGCGCCGGATCGCCGCCCCGCCTGTCACGGTGGACATCGACGAGGCCCTGGTGGCCATGGCCGACCCGCTGCGGGTCGAACAAATCCTGGGCAACCTGATCGGTAACGCCACGGCCATGCTGCGCGGGCGTGACGATCCGCGTATCGAGGTGAGCGCCGTCGGCCAGCCCGACGGCAAGATCCTGCTGCGCGTCTGCGACAATGGCCCGGGCGTTCCCGCCGACCTGGCCGCCGACCTGTTCCAGCCTTTCACCACGCGTCGTCCGGGCGGCACCGGCCTGGGCCTGGCCATCGTGCGGCGCCTGGTCGAAGCTCATGGCGGCAGCGTGACGCTGTCCGCGCGCGAGGGCTGGAACTGCTGTTTCGAACTTACCTTGCCAGGCACACCATGAACGACCGCATCCTCCTCGTCGACGACGAACCCGCTTTCCAGCGCCTGTGCGGCAACTGGCTCACCAGTTTGGGCTACGACGTCAAGGTGGCCGCCTCGGCCGACCAGGTGAACGCGCTGTGCGCCGAACATACTTTCGACCTGGTGCTGCTGGACTTGGCGCTGCCGCCCTCCTTCCGTCCCGACGAAGGCCTGGCCCTGCTGCCGGGCCTGGCCCCGGCCCCGGTGGTGGTGATGACCGGCCATGCCGACCGCGAACTGGCCCTGCGCGCGATCGGCGCAGGCGCCTGGGACTTCCTGCCCAAGCCGCTCGATCCCGAATTGCTGAAAGTGGTGGTCGAACGCGCGCTCACCAAGCGCCGCCTGGAACGCGAACTGGCCGACTGGCGCGCCCGCGCGGAACCCGACGACGCCACCATGGGCTTGATCGGCAACAGCGGCGAGCTGCGCGAACTGCGCGCCCTGATCCGCCGCATCGCGCCGACCGAGGTGCCGGTCATGATCACCGGCCCCAGCGGCACCGGCAAGGAACTGGTGGCGCGCGCCCTGCATGCCAACGGCAAGCGCAGCAGCAAACCCTTCATCGCGGTCCATTGCGGCGCCATTCCGCCGGAACTGTTCGAGAGCGAACTGTTCGGCCACTGCAAAGGCAGTTTCACCGGCGCCGACCGCGACCGCATCGGCCTGATTGCCGCTGCCAACGGCGGCACCCTATTCCTCGACGAGATCGGCGACATGCCGCTGGCCATGCAGGTCAAGCTGCTGCGCTTCCTGCAGTCGGCCAGCTTTTTTGCCGTCGGCGGGCGCAGCGAAACCAGGGTGGACGTGCGCGTGGTCGCCGCCACCAACCGCGACCTGGCCGCCATGGTCGAAGACAAGAGCTTCCGCGACGACCTGTACTACCGCCTGAAAGGCATCCAGGTGCGCACCACCTCGCTGGCCGAGCGCGCCGAAGATATCGCCCTGATCGTGCAGGCGCTGGCCGCGCGCATGACCCCGCCCAAGCGCCTGGCGCCGGCGGCCCTGGAATGGATGGTTTCGCGTAGCTGGCCCGGCAACGTGCGCGAACTGCAGCATTCGATGCAGACCGCCGCGGCCCTTGCCGGCAGCGAAGCGCTCATTTCGGTTGACGACCTGGCGCTCGCCTGCGGTGAAGTGGCGGCGGCGCCGGCCATGGAGACCGATGCGTCGCTGGACGGCCAGGTGGCCAGCCTGGAAAAGCGCCTGATCGCGGCAGCGCTGGAAGAAACCGGCCACAACCATACCCACGCCGCCAGGCAGCTGGGGATTTCGCGCGTGGGCCTGTTGAACAAGATGAAGCGCTACAGCCTGCGCTGAGGGGCGAATAAATTGTCGTAATAAAACAAAACAGGCGGGTAATTTTTTCTTTGTAAAAAATCAAGATGGTAAAATAGATACCAACTATCTATACCCACTTTGAAGAAAGATCCCGCATGAAAATTCGCCCGACGCGTGCGTTCAGCTATACCTTTGCAGCAGCCACGGCAGTTTTCTCCGGCGCCGCTTTTGCCCAGTCGGCGGCCCAGTCGGACCAGATCGAAGTGGTCCGGGTCACCGCGCAAAAGCGCCAGGAAGACCCGAACAAGGTGGCCATGAGTATCTCGACCGTCAGCGGCGCGCAGCTGCAAGCCCAGCATGTGAACGACTTTACCGACCTCACGCGCCTGGTCCCGAATATTTCCTTCACCGCGGCCAGCGGCAATGGCGGCGCCGGTCCCGGCACATCGAATATCGAAATCCGCGGCATCAGTTCGGCCGCCGGCGCGGCCACGGTGGGCATCTACCTGGGCGAAGTGTCGCTTACGGTGGGCAATGTCTACACCATGGGCACGGTCGAGCCGAAGTTCTTCGACATCGATCGCGTGGAAGTGCTGCGCGGCCCGCAGGCGACCCTGTACGGCGCCAGTTCCATGGGCGGCACCATCAAGTTCATCCCGAACGAGCCGGACCTGAAGGAACGCGAGTTCAACGTCTACAGCGAGGCATCGTCGATCAAGGGCGGCAGCGCCAATTATTCGGGCAATGTGGTCGGCAATTTTCCCTTGATCCCGGGCGAACTGGCGCTGCGCATCGGCGTGCAGGCCCAGCGCAGCGGCGGCTTCATCGACCAGGTCGATGGCGACGGCAGCGTGATCGCCAACAATATCAACAAGATCGACGACCAGGAATTGCGGGTGGCGCTCAAGTGGAAGCCGTACAGCGGCCTGACGATTACGCCGTCGCTCTACTTCCAGAATGTGGACGCCAAGGATATCGCGGCCTTCAACCTGGAACTGCCCAACTACCAGGCGCAGAAGCAGGTGCGCGAACCGTCGCGCGACAAGCTGCTGACGCCCAACGTCACCGTCAACTGGGACCTGGGCAAGGCCGAGCTGACGTCGAGCACCAGCTACTTCCAGCGCAAGTTCGACCGTATCCAGAATGGATCGGCCTACAACAGCTATTCGCTGTCGACTTTCCTGACCTCGACCGAGGATGGCGGCAATGCGCCGCCGGCACTGATCGACGCCATTGCCGGCCTGCCGTCGGCGGTGTACCTGAACAACCAGGTGCGCCAGCTGTCGCAGGAGTTCCGCCTTGCCTCGCGCCCTTACGATGCCGCCGTGTCGCCCTGGACCTGGCTTGGCGGCGTGTATTTTTCGAACCAGCACACCAACATCACCGAGAACGATCCCATCTTCGGCGTGAACGCCACCTTCGCGCAGTTTGGCTTCAGCAGCGCCGATCCCGACCTGCTGCCCGGCGCTTACCCTGGCGCCTTCCCGAACGATAATGCCTTCTCAGGCGAGTTCCACTACAAGGAAAAGCAGGGTTCCATTTTTGGCGAAGTGAATTACTACTTCACGCCGACGCTGCACGCCACGGTGGGCGCGCGCTATCTGAAGGGCGATTCCACGCTGGCCCAGCGCAACGGCCTGTACCTGGCCGGCGCCGGCAACAACGCCAGTTCCAGCCTGTCGTCGAAAGCCTTCACGCCGAAGTACGCCGTGACCTGGGAAGTCAATCCGTCCAACACCCTGTATTCCAGCGTGGCCAAGGGCTTCCGCCTGGGTGGCTCGAACGTATTCGTGCCGCCCACCACCTGCGGTCCGGACCTGGAAGCGAACGGCATCACGGCCGGCCCGCAAACCTATGCGCCCGACAACCTGTGGAGCTATGAAGTGGGCAGCAAGTCGCGCTTCCTGAACAACCGCGTGTCGGTCAACGCCGACGTCTTTTACGTCAAGTGGAAAAACATCCAGCAGGGCGTCTACCTGCCGACCTGCGCCTACACCTACAACGCCAACGCGGGCGACGCCGTCAGCAAGGGCTTCGAATTCGACATCAAGGCCAAGCCGATGCCGGGGCTGACGCTGGCCGCTTCGGGCGGCTATGTGAAGGCCGAGCTGTCGAACAACAAGGGCTTGCAGAACGGGATCGTGGGCGCGGTCGAGGGCGCGCAGATCCAGGGCGTGCCGAAATACAATGGCGCCGTCAGCGCGGTCTACAACTTCGCGCTGGGCGACAAGACCGCCTTCCTGATGGGCGGCATGCAGTGGGTGGGGGCCAGCAAGGGTTCGCTGGATCCGGACCAGACCGACTACCAGCGCCCGTCGTACCACACGGCAGATTTCAGCGCCGGCGTGTCGCTGAACCGCTATAGCCTGACCGTCTTCATGAAGAACGCCTTCGACACCGACACCGTGATCCAGCACCCGCAGGTGGCGTCCATCGTGCAGGGCTACCGGGTGGCGCCGCGCAGTATCGGCATGAGCGTAGCGGCGAAGTTTTAATTAATTTCCATGAGGCATTCATTTACAGTAGACTGCTTTTTCCTACTAAAAATGACAAGACTTATGGACAACTTCGAACCTGCAGCAGACTGGACCAACAATGACCGCCGCTCCAAGGTGGAGCGCGTTCACGGATACCTCGGCATCATGTATGGCTTCTTCACCGCCTTGATGGGACTGGGCTTGCTGCTCGTGAGCAAAAATAACGTCAATTACTGGGAAGCGGGGACCTATTTCATTGTGCTCCTGGCTTTGACGCTTGCGCATTTCAGGACGCGTACCGGTATCGAAGATCGCAAGGGCTGGGCAATTGGTGCTTCTGCCATCGTGTTGTTGCTGCCCTTGATTGCATTTCCGATCGGGACCATCATCGCGGTGTTTGCGTATTACAACCTGCTGAACATGGACGACGAGTAATCAGCGTAAGTCCGATTCTGCAAACGCCTTCAGTTTGCCGAGCGCGACATCCCACTGGCTGCCGAACACTTCCAGCGTGCGCCTGGCTTCCTCGATCTGCACCGGATCGAGCTGCCAGTGCCGCTCCCGCCCCAGCTTGATGTCGCGCACTATGCCGGCATGGGCCAGCACCTGAAGGTGCTTGGTGACCGCCTGCCGGCTCATGTCGGTGTTGGCTGTCAGCTGCGCGATCGAGAAAGCCCCGCCCGCGCACAGCACGGCCACCAGCTTCAGGCGCGTGGGGTCGCCCAGCGCCGCGAAAATGGCGGCCAGCGCCTCGCGCGATTGGCCGATGCCCGGCAGCGCGTTGTCGCTATTTGGTGGCATAGCGGTCGATATTCTTCAATTGGGCTTCCCAGCCGCCGCTGTTCATGCGGTACGCTTCGGCGCGGCGTTGCGGCGGCACCTTGTCGAAGCCAGATTCGACCACTGTCAGCAGGGTCGCGTCACCCGGCGCATCCTTGAGGGTGAAGGTGACCAGCGTGGGCTCTTCCTGCGTGTAGTCGACGTTCTGGTCGATGGGGTATGGATGCCAGCGAAACGACAGCAGCTCCTGCGGTTCGACCTGGTCGACCATGACTTCGAAAACGATGTGCTCGTAACCCTTGGACGTAATCTGTCCGCGCGTGCGCTTGCCCGGCACGAATGCCTGGCCTTCCAGTTTTGCACCAAACCAGGCGCCGAACTTTTCGGCGTCCGACAAGGCCTGCCACACGCGCTCGCGCGGGGCGTTGATCACGATAGTGCGTTCAATGCGGTCTGTCTCATTCATCACGGCTCCTTTTCGCAACCATTTGGTTGCACATCTCCATTCTAGACCACTTCACGGGAAAAGCAACCGTTTGGTTGCATTAATCTTCCATCCCTGATTTCACAATGTTCATCCGTGTTTACCGGTCAGTCATGCCTTTCGCGGCCTTGCATGTGCGCTGATGGCCCACACTGGACAGATAACAACGATTTTGGAGACGACGATGGTAACAAGGCGTGATGCGCTCTTTCTTGGTCTGGCCAGCTCGCTGCTGACCGCTTGCGGCGGCGGATCTGACTGGTCTGCTCCATCCCCTGGCATACCGAAAGACGAGGATGTCGTTCGCACCGCGATCCCAAGCGACGACTGGCCGACCGCCACTCCGGAAAGCCAGCTGATCACCAGCGCCGCCGTCAATGCCATGATGGCCGCCGCGGAAAAATTGCCCGCACTGCGCAGCATGCTGGTCATACGCAACGGCAAGCTCGTCGCGGAACGCTATTTCAACAATGCACTCGCATCGGACTTGCAGCACGTGCGCTCGGTCACGAAGACCGTCAGCAGCTTGCTGGTTGGGCAGGCCATCCATGACGGGAAAATCAGCAGCGCCTCCGCCACGCTCGGCGAACTGCTGCCGACCGACCTGGCCAAGGTGCCCAATTCAGTGGCAGGCAATATCTCGCTCAGGAAAGTGCTGCAAATGCGTTCCGGGATGAAGTTCGACGAATCGGTGAGTTCGGATGTGATGAACAATGCACATAGCCTGGCCCTGATGGCGCTCGGCCTGCCCAATCTCAATAAAAACGTTTGGAACTACGACTCGGCCATGTCGCACCTGCCATCGCCGATCGTGGCCAGGGCCTATGGCGAGACCACGGCGCTCGCGCTCGCCACGCGCATCCTGTTCAAGCCGCTCGGCATCCAGCAGGTCAGCTGGGACAGCGACCCGAGCGGCGCGAATTATGGATCGTTCGGCTTGAAAATGCGCAGCCGCGACATGGCCAAGCTGGGCTTGATGGCGCTCGATGGCGGACAGTGGCAAGGCCGCTCGCTGATGACGCGCGAATACCTGATCGACAGCATGAGCAATCATGCCGACCTCGGGAACGACGGCATGCTGACGGAAATCGGTTACGGCTACCTGTGGTGGACCGGCATGCTGGTCGGTCACCGCATCTGGACGGCGTGGGGGCATGGCGGGCAATACATCTTGCTGGTGCCGGCGATGAACATGGTGATCGTGTCGACCTCGAACTGGCGTGTGGTGCATGGGCCGGCCGAAGTCAATGCGCGCGCGGCGATGAGCGCCATTGCTGTGTTGATGGCGACCCTGACGAGCTGATGATCAAACCTGCGGCTGCGCCCTTTGCATCGCCAGCAAGTAGCCGACACCCATGAACTGGTTGAGACGAAAGCGCTGCGTGAAGGGGTTGTAGCCCAATCCCTTCTGTTCGACCAGGGTAAGGCCAGCAGCTGATGCCATCTCCAGCAGTTCGCGGGGTTTGATCAGGCGCTGGTATTGGTGCGTGCCACGTGGCAGGATTCGCAGCACATACTCGACGCCGACAATGGCCGTCAGGAAGCTGAGTGGATTGCGATTGATCGTTGAGAAGAAGACCCAACCGCCCGGCTTGACCAGGCTCGCGCACGCAGCGACAACTGCCCGCGGGTCCGGCACATGCTCCAGCATTTCCATGCAGGTGACAACGTCATACTTGCCGCTGTGTTCCAGCGCCCAGCCTTCGGCGTCGCTCTTCACATAGCGAACATCGACAGGCTGGCCCTGCGCGTGCAGTTGCGCGATCAGCAGCGGCTTTTCTGCCAGGTCGATTCCCGTCACGTGCGCACCGCGCCGCGCCATCGCTTCGGCCAGGATGCCACCGCCGCAGCCGACATCGAGCACCATCTTGCGCGGAAGGGCGCTGAGCCCGTCGATCCATGCCAGCCGATGCGGATTGATCCGGTGCATCGGTTTGAATTCCGAGTCTTCGTCCCACCAACGCGCGGCAAGCTTGTTGAAACGGGCCAATTCAGCGGGATCCGAATTGAGAGCGAGCGGTGCAGGCATGCCGACAGAATTGTTTTCCATGTTATATCTCCTCAAGGTTCAAAAAAACGAATTACCAGTGACCGCGCCCGCGGTTCCATCGATAAAGCCTGCGCGCGACAAAGTTGTAGAGAGGACCGGTGAGCCACGGCATGCCTTTGGCGACAAAGGCCATCCAGCGCTGGCCGCGAGTTTGGGACCACAGCGCCAGGAATGCGCGGTCTCCTACCTGCATGTCGCCCTGGGAATCGCGCACGTGCAGCCGCTCGCGCAGTGATTCAATGTCGATCCCCAATTCCTGCGCCACCTCGGGATGAGCGTGCACGTCGATGAAGCGGGTCTCAGCAAGCGCCGCTTGCTTGCGCTGGTAGCAAATGCCGGCATCACAAACAGGGCACGCGCTGTTGTAGTAGACCGTCGTGCGCGGTGTGGACAAGTCGGCAGGGGCGTTCATGATGAATTCGCTTTTCAGGGTTTGTTTGATTCACTATACATCACATTTAGCTAAATAGCTAATTACATAATTAGCACATCGTGTATGATGATGTTCGCTGCGCAGCCCTGGCGCCGCGCCACTATTGGAATGCTGCACATCATGGATCAAATTTTTGCTGCGCTGGCGTCTACCCCGCGCCGAAAAATCCTTGCCTACCTGTCGGAAGCGGAATTGTCGGCCGGCGAGATCGCCGCGCGCTTCGATATGACCAAGCCTTCGCTGTCGAAACACTTGCGCATACTGGAATCGGCAGGGTTGATCATCAGCGACAAGCGCGGGCAGTTCGTGTTTTATCGGCTACAAGGAGAGAACCTGGCCAATACGCTGGCAAGCTTCATGCAGGCGGTGTGCCCGGTGTCGCAAGGGTTGAAGAAGGAAAGCCGGGCACTGGCAGCCAAGAAAAAGGCAGACGCCTGAAATCAAGTCCGCTTGGACAAATGGGTATACTGCGGGTTCACGCCACAAATACCTTTCGCCGTTCTCCATGAAAACCCTTTCCGCCGCCTTTGCCGTCCTGGCAACATCCCTCTTTGTCAATACGGCGCATGCGCAAACGGCGCCGCGTACCGCGCCGGCGAGCAATGACGAATGGACGTACCGCCAGAAACAGCAAGGCGTAAACGAGGAAGCGAAGGAATTGCATCCCAGCTTTTCGATCGCCTTCGATCCGAAGCCGAACAAGCTGGTGCTGGCGTCGGCCAACAAGAAGAGCGGCCAGGCCACCATCTGGAACGTCAAGGGCACGCTCGACAAGAACGTGTGCATCCTGGATATCGTGGCCAATGAAGCGCTGGGCATCGCCAATTCCTGCAACATCACCCTCACGCCGGGCATGACCTGGAACGCCGACGGCACCAAGCGCCAGTTCAAGGTGATCGGCCAGGAATCTGTGCAAACGCCGGCCGGTAAATTCGATGCGATCCGGATCGAATCGAACAAGCAGGTCGCCGATCTGGGCGAAACCAAGCGCTATCGCACGGTGTACTGGTATTCGGCCGAAGTGAAGGGCATGGTGCGGGTTGAACGCGAAATCTTCGGGCCGAGTGGAGCACGCGTGTCCAATACCGTGGAAGAACTCGAATCGGTGAAGCTGGCCAAGTAATTCGAAGCCGTCGCCAAGAACTGGATTACGATGAGACCAGGATTCAATACTTGCCGTGATTTATGGACCGACGACGGATCCCTTCGAGACGTGTACGTTCGGCAGATGCAGCTCCAGCATTGGGACCGTTTCGATTCTCTAGTTCACCAACATGAGTTCTCATATCACCGAGATGGTAGCGGTGCTCCGTTCCCCGGCAGCCGTGCTATTTTCCTGGACTGCCGGAAGCAGCAGGGTCAGGTCCGGCAATCCGCCATAAAGCCTGGCGGGTTTGACTCGGGCGCGGTCCGCGAATCAGAAGCGTTGAGGACCGCCGCCTTGCCCCTGTCCCGGTCCTTGTTTCTGGCGGCCGCCGCGTTCACCTGGCGGGCCCTGTTCCCGGTCGCCTCTCGGCGGACGGTCTCCCTGTTCCACCCGCTCAAGCTGGGTCACCAGGAACTTGAGTGCGACCGCGCGCTGCTGGTCGTTCAGGGCATCGTTCACTGTCAGCCACAATTCGCGCAGCTGGGTTTCCTCGTCCGCGCTGGTGCGCGATTCCTGCGCCATGCCGCCGGCCAGTTCGCGCAGGTCGGCGTTGCCTCCGGCCAGGCTGGCCGCCAGCACGCTGTGCAGCTTGTCGCGCCGTTGCTTGCGCGCGCGCAGCAGCGTTTCCGACTTCGCATTGACCTGCTGCCACAAGACCTGCTGGTTGGGCGTCAGCGCCAAAGGCTCTTTCATGAAGCTGGCCGCGAAGATCAATTGTTCGGCGCGCATGTCGGCCGGATTGACGGCGTACGCGCCGGCAGCCAGGACCGATGCACCCAGGGCGAAAGAGAGCGTGACGGCGAGATGTGGAAGGCGAAATTTCATGGTCATTCCCAAGATTGGATGCGCCGACTATAACGCCGTGACGCGCAGAATCGCCCGAAATTTACCTAACTTTACCGTCGCCTCGCATACACTATGCACACTTCCATCCAGTGAGTGAGCCGATGACGACGCCCGACGAAGCCTTCCACGCCAAGATCAATCCGCTCATCAAGCCTTTCCTGGTGCTGCAGATTGGCTGCGTGATGCTGATGACCATCATCGGCATTCCGGTCGCGATCGTGTGGTTCCTGGGACTGGGCCGCTGGTGGGCGCAGCACTACTACGACCGTCTCGAATGCCACCTCAGCGACAAGACGCTGCGCTACCGCAAGGGCATCCTGGTGCAGGTCGAAAAGACGATCCCGCTTGAAAACATCCAGGATGTCACCTTTGTCGAAGGCCCTATCCTGCGCCACTTCCACCTCAGCACCCTCAAATTCGAAACTGCCGGCAGCAGCGCCGGGCAGGCCAGCGACATGCACCTGACCGGCATTGTCGACGCCCACGACTTCCGCAACCGCATCCTGGCCGCCCGCGATGCACTCAAGCAGCGCCAGCGCGGCGACACCACGGTGGCGTCCGACGCCCAGACCGAAGCGCTGCGCGGCATCGAACGCAAGCTCGACGAAATCATCACGCTCATGAAACGTTAAGGGGAAAGAATGCGCCACCTTTTATTTTTGCTGTTGGCCTTAGGCAGTGCCGCGCAGGCAGCGCCGACGACGATGCCCATCCCGGGACAGAACTGGCAAATATCGTTCGATGCGCCTGTCCTGAATAAAATGAAGGAACAGAGCCGGCCCGGTCAATTCGTCTATGTTGGCAACGCAGGCAAATTCAACCTGTCACTCCATGTCGAAGACCCGGGCTGTTCCGGCGGCACAACCCATCGCGCCTACTACGAATGTTTCTGGCCAAAGGCAAGCCGCAATCCCATGATCGCGCAAGAGACGGTCGTGGCGACCGAAGGCCCGCGCTACTACAAGGTCGCGTTCGATATACACGCGCCGTGGCAAGGCCGCATACTCGTCCTGAAGAATTTGAACTACCTTATTGCCTACCGCGGCAAATGGATAGACCTGCATGTGTCTGTCGTCGATCCGCAAGCAGACGACCTGGCCATGCTTGAAGCCCTGGAAAAATCACTGGTGTACGACGAAACCCCTGCACCCAAATAGATTTCCGACGGAGAGAACAGTGCACGAAATGCTTTCCAATCCCATGTGGACAGCCCTGGCCACCACCCATGCGGGGCACGCGCAAACGAGCGGCTTGCTCAAGCGCTTCGTGCCGGACGTGGCGCCCTTCTGCGCGGTCGAGCAGGCCGGCGCGGATATCGGCGGGGCGACTATCCTGCACCAGGGCGAACACATCTACTTCCTCGGGACCATCCCCGCGCTCCCGGCCAACTGCACGGTGGTGTACGAGGCGGCGATCCTGCAAATGGTGTACGCCGGCGAAGCACTGCCGCCCGCTGGCGACGGCGCGCCCTTGCTGGACGGTGCGGCCATCCCTGCCATGCTGGAACTGACGGCGTTGGTCTATCCTGAATTCTTCCGGCTGCGGACCAAGGCGCTGGGCAACTACATCGGCGTGCACGTGGACGGCAAGCTTGCCGCGATGGCGGGACAGCGCCTGGCGTGCCCCGGCTACCGCGAAATCAGCGCCGTTTGCACCCATCCCGACCACCGGGGACAAGGCCATGCGGCGCGCCTGATCAGGCAACTGAGCAGCGCCATTCTTGCAGACGGCGATATCCCCTTCCTGCATGTGAGCGCCAGCAACAGCCGCGCCTGGGCGCTGTACGAGAACCTCGATTTCAAGGCCAGCCGCGAACTGCGCTTCCTCAAACTGCGGGTCGATTCATGACGCCCTTGCCTGTCCGCTTGCTGCCGCAACAAGACTTGCGCATGGCGCTGGAAGCCTTGCTCGCCGCCCAGGGCGAAGCGGCGGCCTTCGTGTTGCAGGGAATTGGCAGCCTCAGTGTCGCGCGGCTGCGGCCGGCCGGCAGGAACGATGCGCTCGAACTGCGCGGCGACCTGGAAATCCTGACGCTGGCCGGCACGCTCTCGCCCGACGGCGCGCATTTGCATGCCTCGGTCTCGGATGCCGATGGAATCGTCACGGGTGGCCATGTGGAACGCGGCTGCATCGTGCGCACGACGGCGGAAATCCTGGTGCTGCTGCTGCCAGGCCACAGCTTCAGCCGTGAAATGGACCCGCTGTCGGGCTTCAAGGAACTGCGTATCCGCTAGGACGTTTCCCAGTCTTCCACCGCGGCGAGCCTGGCGATTTTCTTCACGGGCGCCGCCCGCGCCTGTGCCTCGCCCAGATGGAACACGCTCACCGCCTGCGCCAGTTGCGCGGCCTGGTCCTGCAGGCTTTCCGCAGCGGCCGCCGCTTGTTCCACCAGCGCTGCGTTCTGCTGCGTCACCGCATCCATTTCACTGATGGCCTGGTTGACCTGGGCGATGCCCTCGCTCTGCTCGGCCGTTGCCACCGTGATCTCGGCCATGATGCTGGTCACCCGGCGCACGCTCTCGACCACCTGCTGCATGGTGCTGCCGGCTTCGTCGACCTGCCTGCTGCCGGTCGCCACCTGGGCCACCGAATCGTCGATCAGGGTCTTGATTTCCTTGGCCGCGGCGGCGCTGCGCTGGGCCAGGCTGCGCACTTCGGCGGCCACTACGGCAAAGCCGCGGCCCTGCTCGCCCGCGCGCGCCGCTTCCACGGCGGCATTGAGCGCCAGGATATTGGTCTGGAAGGCAATCCCGTCGATCACGCTGATGATGTCGACGATCTTGTTCGAGGACGCGTTGATGGACGTCATGGTCTCGATCACCCTCGCCACCACCGCCCCACTCTTCTGGGCAACCTCCGAAGCGGAGCCGGCCAGCTGGTTGGCCAGGCGCGCATTCTCGGCGTTGTCGCGCACGGTCCCGGTCAATTCTTCCACCGATGCCGCGGTTTCTTCGAGCGAGCTGGCTTGTTGTTCCGTGCGGGCGGACAGGTCGTTATTGCCGTGCGCGATCTCGGCACTGGAGGTGGCGACGTTCCCGGCGTTGCTGCTCACTTGCAACAGAACGGCATGGATCTTGGCGACAAAGGCATTGAAGCCGGATCCGATCACGGCCAGTTCGTCGGTGCCGCTCACTTCCAGCCGCACCCGCAGGTCGGCATCGCCCGAAGACAGGTCGGTCATGGTGCGGCCCAGGCTGCGCAAGGGTTCGGTGAGGCGGTACAGCACCATCACCAGGATGCCGGCCGCGGCCAGCGCGCACACCAGGGCCACGCCCAGGGTATAGAGCAGCAGTTCGCGCGCCGGCGCGGTGGCCACCGACTTCGGAAAGCTCAGGTCCACGCTCCATGGCGCAATGTCGGGGTGGATCTGCAGCGGTTGCAGCAAATGCACATAGCCGTCGGCATCTTCATATTCGTAGCGCTGGCCCTGGCGCACCCGTTCCAGGCCGGCGGCCGGAATATTGTCGGCCGTCTTGCCCAGGCGCGCCGCGGCAGGGTGGCTGGCGTACAGGCCGCCGTTCGAAATCAGGGCCAGCCTTCCACCTTCGATGACCTTCTGTTCCGACAGGATCTTGGTCAGGCGCGGCAGCATGAAGTCGGCGCTGGCGGTGCCCTGGAACTGGCCCTTGATCATGATGGGCGCCACCAGCGACGCCATCAGCACCGGCTTGCCTTCGATCGGATATTCATAGGGTTCGGTGAAGAACACCTTGCCGTTCTTCTTGGGAATGTCGTACCAGTCGTTGGCGCCCGGCTTGGGATCGAACACGATCGGTTCGACATGCAATTCGCCGGCGCCGTTGCGGGTCCAGTAGGGCATGAAGCGCCCGCTCGCGTCATACAGCGGTTTCTGGTCCTTGAAGTCGGCATCCTTGCCGTCCAGGGCATCCGGTTCCCAGGTCACGGCAGCGCCGATCAGGTCGGGCGAGCCGACCAGCGTGGCCTTGACCGTTTCGTTGATCTGCTCGCGCAGCAGCGGCATGTCGGCCGCCTTGGTGCTGCGCATGATGGCCCCCAGGCTGGTGACGGCCGCCAGGTTGATGCCGATCCGGTTTTGCAGCGCGCCCGCCACTTCGCGCGCCGAGGTGCGCGCCAGGTTCATGGCGGCTGCTTCGGCGCTGGCGCTGCTCTTGTAGCCGATGACCGCCGCCGTCAGGCCCAGGCTCAGCACGACCAGCGCGGTCGCGGACAGGCAAATCTTGCTGTTCAGCGAAAGATTCATGATCGATACCTGGACGATTAAAACGATTTGGTCAGGGAAATCACCAGCGTGCCGGTGGCGGGGTCGGAGCTTTCCACCACCCCGGCCGAGTTGGGAATGCCGAGCGTGTAATGGTCGTAGATGGAGGTGGCGCCCCTGGCCCTGGTGTACGCGGCCGTGCCCACCCAGCCGCCGTCCCAGGCCCGGCTCGCGCCAATCTTGTAGTCGCGCCAGTTCCAGACTTCATTGCCGGCGCCCGCCACCCGTCCGTTGCCGGCGTGCAGCAGCAGCGTATAGCGGGATCCCAGGTCGATATTGGCGCCAATGTCCAGGTAGCCGGTGCCCCGCGCATTGGTAATGCCGAAGAAGTCGCGCGTGTAGGTGTGGTTGTACTTGGCGTAGAAGAATTTGTACGTCAATCCCAGCGACAATTCGCCGTAGTTGTAGCTGGTGGCCGTGGCCGTGTACTCGGCGCCCGGGTACAGGTAGTAGTAGACGATGGCGCTGTAGCCAAGATCGCCGGCGGCGCCGGAGTAGCCGCCGTACACATCCCATTCCACGCTGGCGTTTTCGACGAAGCGGTTGCTCACCGTCGACAGCCAGGTGCCGGCCGACCAGCCGTGCGGACCGGCCCAGTCGGCGCCGCCCTGCAGGGCCGGCTTGCCCCAGGTCTGGCGGAAACCGCGCGACACATACTGGGATGCCAGGGTGGCGTTGACGACCACGGCGGGCGCGTCGCCCGCCCGGACCTGCGCCGGGACGGCGCACAGGCCCAAGGCGAGGCAGCTCAGCTGCAGGATGGCAAAGAGGCGCATGGACTTCCCCCGGTTGCACTACTGACTTGTGAATTTCCTATCGTCAAGAATAGGACGGGGGGTGTGGGAAGTCAATCGGCGTCGGCGGCAAAGGGAAATCCGTTGTTTCCCGGGCCCTAATTGCCGCGCGGCGTGCGCCGGCGGTCCTGGCTGACGTCGAACAGGCTGTTGCGGCGCAGGCGGATGCCGCGCGTGCGGATGCCGCCCAGCCATCCCCATGCGGCGGCCCAGCGCGCTGCCTTGTCTTTTTCGGCGTGGGACGGCGAGCGAATCGCGCGTCCGAGTGCTTCGACCATCCTCAGCATCGCATACGCCTTCTTTTCCTTGCGATCTGGATACTTCATGCTGCCACCTGCCTGGACACCTGATGCCACCACCCTACGCGCGGCATCTTGATGGCACCGTACGCTGGCGTACCAAGCGGGCCAGAAAGACGTCTTTACAATACTTTACTGTTGCTTCATCAAGCCGATAGCTCAGCCGTCTATCGTGAGCACATGCACGCACCTCCTGTCCTGCATTCACCTGAAAGGCACACCATGAACGAGAACACCACCGAATCAACCGCCGTCGCCAAGCCACGCTCGGCGCGGCGCTGGATCCTGGGCGCGGTCCTGCTGGCCGCCGTCGCCGCCACCGGCGTGGCCGGCGCGAACGGCTTCGGCATGCACGGCCACGGCCGCGGCCACCATGGACCGGTCGATCCGGCCACCGCTGCCAAGCACATCGACAAAATGGTCGAGCGCATCTTGCCGGACGGCACCGCGCAGCAGAAAGCGCGCCTGGCCGAGATCGCCAAGGCGGCATTCGCCGACCTGTACCCGGCCAAGGCCCAGTTCAAGGCTGCCCATGAACGCGTCCACGCCCTGCTGATGGCGCCCGCCATCGACCGCGTGGCCCTGGAGCAATTGCGTGCCGAGCAGATCGTGCGCATGGATGCGATGAGCAAACGCCTGCTGGCGGCGGTGGCCGATGCCGCCGAGGTATTGACGCCCGAGCAGCGGGTGCGCTTTGCCGAGCACATGAAAAAGCGGATGCACTGATTTGGCTGAAGCATTGTATTCTTGGGCCACACGCAACCCGACAGCAACGGCAAACCGCATGGCCCAACGCATACTGATGATTGAAGACGACCATCGCCTGGCAGGCATGGTCGTCACCTACCTGACCCAGAACGGTTACGAGGTGGTGCACGCCGACACCGCCAAGGCGGGGCTGGTACAGTTGCGCGAAGCGTCCTTCGCGCTGGTGCTGCTCGACCTGATGTTGCCCGACGCCGACGGCCTGGAAGTGTGCCGCCGCATCCGCGCCATGGGCGAGCCGCAACAATCGGTTCCCATCGTCATGCTCACCGCCAAGGGCGATCCGCTCGACCGCGTGATCGGGCTGGAACTGGGCGCCGACGATTACCTGCCCAAGCCCTTCGAGCCGCGCGAACTGCTGGCCCGCCTGCGCGCCGTGCTGCGCCGTCCCCCGATGGAAAATTCCCCGGCCGCCAATGGCATGCAGTTCGGCCGCCTGGCCATCGATCCCGGCGCGCGCCTGGTGCGCGTCGACGGCCAGGAACGCAGCCTGACCGCCTACCAGTTCGACCTGCTGCTGGCCATGGCCGAAAGGGCCGGCCGCGTCCTGTCGCGCGAACAATTGATCGACGCGGTCAAGGGCGAACCGCTGGAACCGTTCGACCGTTCCATCGATGTCCATATCGGGCGCCTGCGCGCGGCCATCGAGGACGATCCCAAGCAGCCCAAGCGCATCATCACCGTGCGCGGGGCCGGCTACGTGTTCGCCAAGGTGCAGGATGCGTAGCCGCCTGTATGTCCGCATCTACCTGGCCTTGCTCGGCAGCATAGCGGTGCTGGCGCTCGGTTTCACCCTGGTGCACGGCTTGTTCGATCCGGACCGCGCGCGCCAGGGTTTCGAAACCTTTGCCGAAGTGGCCGGCGAAGTGCTGCCGCCGCCGCAGGCGCCGCAGGCCGAACAGCAACAGGCGCTGAGGCGCTTGCACCACAAGGTGCACGCCCACATGGCCTTGTATTCGGCGAAGCGCGAACTGATCGCCGCGGTCGGCAAGCCGCTGCCGCCGCTGCCTGCCACACAGGAAGCGAGCGGGCGCATCGAAGGACGCGTCACCATTTTCGCGCTGCGCCTGCCCGACGGGCGCTGGCTGGTGGCCCAGCGCCGCAATGCCGGCCGCCTTCCGATCAGCATGTTCAGCATGCTGGCGGTGGTGGCGCTGGTGATCGGCCTGGCCGCCTATCCGGTGGTGCGCCGCCTCACGCGCCGCCTCGAACGCTTGCAGGGCAGCGTGGAAACCTGGGGCGAAGGCTTGCTGTCGACCCGCGTGGCGGTGGAAGGCAGCGACGAAGTGGCGCGGCTGGCCACGAGTTTCAATAATTCGGCGGCGCGCATCGAAGCCCTGGTCGGGGCCCAGCGCAGCCTGCTGGCCAATGCTTCGCACGAACTGCGCTCGCCGCTGGCGCGCATCCGCATGGCGGTCGAGTTGATGCAGGACCAGGCCAGTCCGGACATGCGCGCCGAACTCACCCGCAATATCGCCGAACTGGACCAGTTGATCGATGAAGTGCTGCTGGCCAGCCGCCTGGACGCCATGGCCAAGGATGCGCCGGCCCACAGCCACCTGGCGCTGACCGGCATGGTGGCAGAAGAATGCGCGCACGGCGGCGCGGCGCTGGAAGCGGACGACGTCACGCTCAAGGGCGACGCCCGCCTGCTGCGCCGCATGGTGCGCAACCTGATCGAGAATGCGCGCCGCTATGGCGCCGGTACGCCGGTCACGGTCAGGCTGCACCGGCAGGGCGACACGATCCGGATCGACGTGTGCGACAGCGGGCCGGGCGTGCCGGAAGCGGAGCGCGAGCGCATCTTCACGCCCTTCTACCGCCTGCCCGGCGCCAGCGAGGCGGCCGGCGGCGTGGGCCTGGGACTGTCCCTGGTGCGCCAGATCGCGCACCACCACCATGGCGACGTGGTGTGCATGGCCAATCCGCCCGGGGGCTGCTGCTTCCGCGTGAGCTTGCCGGCCTAGTCAGTACTGCCGCTCGAAATTGCCGCGCACATTGTGCTTGATGAAGTGCGCCAGGCCGCGCCCTGCGCGCGCCAGCTCTTTCATCTGCTCGACATTGTCGCGCCCGGTGCTGGCATAGGTGTAGTCGTAGGTTGTGCCGTCGATGAAGCGCACGCTGATCATCTCGTCGCCGATGCAGTAGGCATCGACGCCGGAACCCTTGCCCAGATCCTGGTAGCGGCGCATCCGCATGGCTACACCGGCTTGGCGACCATCAGCCAGAACACCGCCATCATGGCGATGAAGGCAGGTATGCCGAGCGCCACCCAGATGCGCAGGTAGCGCCAGTACAGCGCGGGCAGTTCGGCCTGCGCGCCGGCGGCCTGCTGCGCCATGTCGCGCATCCTGAGCTGGATCCACACCACCGGCAGCCAGCATGCGCCGGCCACCAGGTACAGGCCGATCGACCACACGATCCAGGCGCTCGACAGCGGAAAGCCCGCCAGGTAGATCAGGTAAAAGCCGGTCAGCGGCTGCAGGACCACGGTGGTGCTGGTGAAGATCCAGTCGGCCAGCACCACCTGGCGGCTGACCACGGCGATGGCGCGCACGTCCTTGCTGATGCTGGTAAACAGCATGTAGTAGGCCGAGCCGATGCCCGTGCCGAACAGGAAGGTCGACGACAGGATGTGCAGCCATTTGACCACCAGGTACTCCATCTACTTTTCCTCCAGTTCGTACAGCAGCCAGATGGCTGCCAGCATGGGCAGGTTCTTGGTCAGCGGACCGTAGGGGTGCAGCAGAAATTCGGGCAGCTTCCACGCTACCACGATCGTGTAGAAGCCGACAAGGAGCAGTTGCGCCAGCCATAGCCAGCGGCGCCGCCGCAGCAGCAGGATGGCCAGGCCGATCAGCAGGTCGACCCCGGCCGCGCCGTACAGCATCAGCGGCGCCCAGGCCGGCGGCACGCCCGTGCGCTCGAGCAGGGCCAGGCTGTCCTGCACCGGATACAGGCCGAAGGATACCAGCGCCGTGGCGATCCACACCGCCGCCAGCGCGCTGCGCAGCACCGGCAGCAGCCAGCCCAGCCTGGCCTGGCTGCGTTCGGCCGCCGGGTAGTCGATGAAGCGCTCCACCGGCCGCGCGGCGCGCCCGAGCAGGCCGGCGGTGGCGGCCGGATCGGCCGTGCTGCCACGGTCGAGCATGCGCAGGGCATCGCGGTCGAGCAGGCCGAAGCCGAGCCGCGCCACCATGCGTGCCAGCACGCCCGGCAGCCGCAGCACGAGTTGGCGTCCCATGCCCATGCCCCGGCGCAGCGCCGCCAGGTAGTCGGTGAACGACAGCGCCTGCGGCCCCACCAGGGCAATGCGCCCCGTTGCCGGCTGGCGCACCAGGGCGCAGATGGCGTCGACCAGGTCGTCCACATGGATCGGTTGCACCAGTTGCGGCGCCGCGCCGAAGCGCAGGCCGAAGGGCAGGCTGGCCAGGATGCGGAAGGCACGCGCGCTGCTGCCGTCGCGGCCGTACACCAGCGAGGGCTGGACGATGCAGGCGCGCAGCGGCAGGCTGGCCAGGAAATCGTCGGCGGCCTTCTTGCTGCGGTGGTAAGCGGTGTCGGCGCCGCTGTCCGCGCCCAGCGCCGACAGCTGGACCACCAGCTGCACATGGCCGGCGTCGGCGCAGGCCGCGAACAGGGCGCAGGGGGTATCGGTATGCAGGGCGGCGAAGGTTTGCCGGCCCGATTCCCGGAAGATGCCGACGCAATTGATGACGGCGTCTATGCCCTGCAGGCGCGCCGTCCAGGCCGATTTGCCGGTGTCCTTGCTGAAGTCGGCCTCGATGAAGGACAGGCGCGGATGGCCGCTGGCGCCCGGCTTGCGCGCGGTGCACAGCAGTTCATGACCCTCGCCCAGCAAGGCCGTTTGCAAGCGGCTTCCAATGAAACCGCTTGCTCCCGTCAGCAAGATGCGCATCCCTACCCCATCCGAAAAGTACCGATGGGGGCGATGCTAGCACGAGGACAGCGCGTCAGAACTTGTAGTTGGCGCGCATGTACACGTAGCGCCCCCCCCGTCCGAACGGCGAATAGTTCGGGAACGGTGCGTTGCCGCTGGCATTGAGCGAGGTCGGATACGATTCCGGGTAGGTGTCGAACACGTTTTCCGCGCCCAGCGCCAGCACCAGCTTGCTGCCCAGGTCGAAACGGCCTTCCATGTCGACGATGGTCTTGGCGCTGGTCTTGAAGTCGTTCACCGCCAGGGCCGCCGGCGTGACCACGCCGCCGTAGCGGGTGGCGCGCAGGGTGGCGCCCATCGCGCCCAGCTTCCAGTTGGCGCTGGCATTGAGCTTGTTGCGCGGCTGGCCTTTTTCGAAGGAATCGATATTGATGCGGTCAAACAGGATGGGCGCCGGCGTCACGGTGGCCAGGGCCGACGTGGTGGGCACGCGGGTCACATCGGTCCGGGTGAAGTTGGCCGCCAGCGTGAAGTCGAACTTGCCGATGTCCGAACTCATGGGCCAGCCGAGCACCACGTCCACGCCGTCGGTGGTGGTGTCGACCCCGTTGATGAAGAAGCGCCCGCCGCCTGCGCCGATGAAGCCCTTGCTGATCAGGAAATTGCGCACCCCGACCGAGGTCAGGTTTTCCGACAGCACGATGCGGTTTTCCACGTCGATGCGGTAGGCGTCGATGGTCAGGCTGGCCTTGCCCATGCGGATCACCGCGCCCAGCGACATGTTGACCGATTCCTCGGCTTCGAGCGGTTTGGCGCCCAGCGCGATCGCGACCGGATCGGTGGGGCGGAAGGTGGTCACTTCATACGGCACGCCGAGGATGAAGTTGGTGGACGTGGTGGTGAAGTTCTGCTGCTGCGGCGACGGCGCGCGGAAGCCGTTCTGCACCGAACCGCGCAGCGCGAAGGCCTTGGAAAAGTCGTAGCGCGCCGCGAACTTGCCGGCCACGCTGCTGCCGAAGTCCGAATATCGTTCGCCGCGCACGGCGACCGATGCCAGCAGGTTCGACGTCAGGTTCGCTTCCAGGTCGACGAAGGCGCCCACGGCGCTGCGGTGGGTGTCGGACTCGTTGGCGGGACGAAAGCCCGGGAAGACCTGGGCGCCCGGCGCGGACGGGGTGGTGGGGTTGAGCATTTCGCCGCCGAAACGGTAGGAATCGGGTTCGCCGGCAAACAGCACATAGCCTTCGCGCCGCGCTTCCATGCCCACGGCCACGTTCAGCGGGGAATTGAACATGGCGACGTCGAATTTTTTCACGCCGGTCAGGTTGAACACCAGTTGGTCGTAGGAAAAGCCGCCGGCATAGAATTCGGTCTTGCTGGTGGCGCCGATCGAGCGGTTCAGCGTGTTTTCGATGGTGAAGGCCATTTCATTCTTGCCGTAGCCGAGAGAGGCATCCATGTCCCAGTCGCCGATCGACCAGGTCATGCCGCCGGTGGCGCTGTAATCGTCCACCGCCGGCGCGATGATGGGCAGGAAGCCGTCCGGGTAGATGGACGGCACATTGCGCACGTCGCTGGCGATGCGGGTGAAGCCGCCCGAGCGCGCGTCGCGCTTCTGGTAGCTGGCCCAGCCGTAGAGCGTCATGCCGCTGCCGAGCGAGCTGCCGGCGTTGGCGAACAGCGTGGTCTGCTGCATTTCCGGTTCGCCGTACCAGGCATTGAAACGGTTGTACGTGACTTCGCGCGGGTCGTAGGCGCCGCTGGCCAGCTTGGGATACTGCTGGCGCATGTCGTAGCCGCTGCGCTCGGTGCGCTCCTGGTCCTTGTGTTCGGCGGCGATGGTCAGAAAGCCCGAGTCGCCCAGCGCCAGGCCCTTCCAGACGCTGACCGTGGCCACCTGGCCGTCGCGCCGCTTGCGCGAAGTCTGGCGGTCCCAGGTGCGGTCGGCCGGGGTTGTGGCGGCATTGAATTCGTATTCGGTGAAGCGCTTGCCGACGGTGAGCATGCCTTCGCCGCCATCCTTGTTGTTGCGCAGGCGCAGGTTGACCACGCCGGAGATGGCGTCCGAGCCGTACTGGGCGGCGGCGCCGTCGCGCAACACTTCGATGCTCTTGATGATGGCGGCCGGAATGGTGTTCATGTCCACGGCCGACGAACCGCGCCCGATGGTGCCGTTCACATTGACCAGGGACGAGGAATGGCGGCGCTTGGAATTGACCAGCACCAGGGTCTGGTCCGGTCCCATGCCGCGCAGGGTGGCGGGACGAATGGTGTCGGTGCCGTCGGCCAGGCCGGGACGGGGGAAGTTCAGCGAAGGCAGGGCGATCGCCAGGGCCTGGTTGATTTCGGTGGTGCCGGCGTTTTTCAGGGAATCGGCGGAAATGATGTCGACCGGAGAGGCGGTGTCGAGGGCGGTGCGGTTGGCGACCCGGGTGCCGGTGACCACCACGGTGGCCGTTTCGGTCGGCGCTTCGGTCTGGGCGGTAGCGGCATTGCCGATGAAGAGGGAAGCGATCGACATGGCCAGGATGTGCTTTCTTGGCGCGAAGTTTCTTTGCATATGACGGTTCCTTTGAGTGAGTCGTAACGGCAGCGTCCTTGTCCTCTGACCCCGGGACTTGTGGACGATACTGAAACGAACCCCTTGCAAAGTCAATACGTGGCGGCCGCAGTGGCGCGGATAACAACACCTTGCGCGGGCGGCGTCAGTTTCGGGTAAGTCAGGCCGGCAACAGGGGACGCAGCTTGCCCACGGCATAGCCCTGCGCGAAGTCGATGCCGATCTCGCGCACGACTTTCAGCGCCGCTTCGTCCTCGACGAATTCGGCCACGGTCTGGATGCCCATGACATGGCCTACTTCGTTGATGGCGCGCACCAGGGCGCGGTTGATGTCGTTGCTGGCGATGTCGCGCACGAACACGCCGTCGATCTTGAGGAAGTCGACATGCAGCGAACGCAGGTAGGCGAAGGACGACAGGCCGCTGCCGAAATCGTCGAGCGAGAAGCGGCAGCCCAGCTTGCGCAGGCGCGCGATGAATTCCTGGGCTTCGCCGAGGTTGGCGATGATGGCCGTTTCCGTGATCTCGAAGCAGATGCTGGCCGGATCGACGCCATAGGTATGGAACTGGCGCGTGATGTGGTCGAGCATGCCGGGATCGTTGAGCGACAGGCCGGACAGGTTGACGGCGTACATGAGCGGCGCCGGCGCCGGCTGGGCCGAAGCGTCGCGCTGGTGCACCTGGTCGCGCACGGCCGCGATATGGCGGCACACATGTTCGATGACCCAGCGGTCGATCGTGGCCATCAGGTCGTAGCGTTCGGCGGCCGGAATGAAGTCGCCCGGCAGGATCAGGCCGTTGCCATTGCCGCTGTCGATGCGCATGAGCACTTCCTCGTGCCCGGCGGGCGCGCCCTGCAGCGGCACGATGGGCTGGGAGAACAGGCGGAAATGGTGCAGTGCGAGCGCTTCGTTCAGGCGCGCCACCCAGCGCATGTCGCCCTGGCGGCGCGCCATGACGGCGTCGGACTCGCAGTACAGCTGCACCCGGTTGCGCCCCTGCTCCTTGGCCACCGAGCAGGCATGGTCGGCCGCGATCATCAGTTCGGTCATGGAGGAACTGTCGGGGTCGATGGGCACAAGGCCGATCGAGACCGACAGTTCGATCGACCGGTTGTCGTAGGGGAAACGGAAGTCGCGCACGGCCTGGCGGATTTCGTCGGCGATGGTGAGCGCCTGCGCCAGCGGGCAGGACGTGAGCAGCACGCCCAGCTCGTCGCCCCCGAGGCGGGCCAGCACGTCGCTGTCGCGCAGCTGGGTGTGCAGCACCTTGGCCAGCAGCTGCAGCACCAGGTCGCCGGTGCCGTGGCCGCAGGTATCGTTGATGAAGGAAAAGCGGTCCAGGTTCATGAACAGCAGGGCGTGCTGCTGGCCTTCATTCTTGGCCGTGGCCAGCGCATGGGCCAGCTGGGTTTCGAACTCGTGCCGGTTGATCAGACCGGTCAGGGTGTCGTGCGCCGCATGCCAGCTGAGCTGGTGGGTCAGCTTGCGTTCGTGGCTGACGTCGCGCAGCACCGCCACCGCACCCAGCACCACGCCGTCGCGCGCCCAGATGGGGGCGGCCGAATCGACCACGGCGATGCGCCGGCCTTCGCGCGTGATGAGCTGGTTGCGCGGCCAGCCGCCCACGGCCTGGCGCAGGCGCAGGCATTTCCGGGCCACGTTTTCGACCGGTTCGCCGGAGGCTTCGTCGACCACGTGCAGCACGTCGGCCACGTCGACCCCGATGGCGAAGCGGTTGACCCAGCCGGTGAGCTGTTCCGCGATGCGGTTCAGGAAGGTGACCTTGCCTTCCGGGCCGGTGGTGATGACGCCGTCGCCGATGGAGCCGAGCGTGACCTCGGCCAGTTCCTTCTGTTCGAACATCTGCATGGCTTGCAGCTTGCGCTCGGTGACGTCCCAGATGATGCCGATGGTGCGCACCGGCACGCCGCGGTCGTCGCACATGGTTTGTGCGCTGGCATTGAACCAGGCGGTGGCGCCGTCGGCGCGCATGACCCGGTATTCGAGCTTGTATTCGGCGCAGGCCGTCACGCGCTGCTGCATGCGCGTGCACAGCGATTCGCGGTCGTCGGGGTGGACGAAGGAAAGAAAGGACGGGAAGGATTGGCGCAGGGCGCGCGCTTCGAGGCCGAGCAGCGCGGCGCCCTCGGCCGACCATTCGACCGTCCCTTGCGCGATGTCACCGTTGACGATGCTCGAATCCCAGACTGCCATATGCGCCGACGCCAGCGCAAGCTGAAGACGTTGCTGCAGGTCTTCCATGGCCATTCTCCAAAGCCTTCCATTTAGCTTGGAGTGCCGCGCGCGCCCGGGGTTCCGGCCCGCGCGGGGGAATTTGCATCAAGCCTTGCGCTTGAGCAGGCGCGTGGCGCCGGTCACCAGCAACAGGACCATGCCGCCGGCGATGACGCCGGCCACGGCGTCGACCAGGGTCGGCGTGATGGCGGCCAGGACGGCGCCCACGGCCGGCACGGCGGCCACGCTGGCGGCCGCGGCAACGGACAGATGGTGCAGCGCGGGAACGCCGTGCACCAGGATGCTGCCGCCGACCATGAACATGGCGGCCGTGCCGACCACGGTCAGGAGCTTCATCAGTTTTGGCGCCGTGGCCAGCAGGGCGCGCCCCACCAGGCGGGCCGCGCCATTGACTTTCTTGCTCAGGTACAAGCCCGCGTCGTCCAGCTTGACGATGCCGGCCACCAGGCCGTACACGCCCACCGTCATGATCAGGCTGATCGCCACCAGCACCCCGACCTGCTTGGAGAAATCGGCGCCTTCGACCGTGCCCAGGGTAATGACGATGATTTCCGCCGACAGGATGAAGTCGGTGCGGATGGCGCCCTTGATCTTGTCCTTTTCCATGGCCACCAGGTCGACGGCCGGATCGCTCAGGGCTTCCACCAGCTCGGCGTGGTGGGCCGCGTCCTCGGCCGGGCTGTGCAGCAGCTTGTGGGCCACTTTCTCGAAGCCTTCGTAGCACAGGAAGGCGCCGCCCAGCATCAGCAACGGCGTGATGGCCCAGGGAATGAGGGCGCTGATGGCCAGCGCGGCCGGCACCAGGATGGCCTTGTTGACGAGCGACCCTACGGCGACCGCCCACACCACGGGCAGTTCGCGGTCGGCATTCACGCCCGACACCTGCTGGGCGTTGAGGGCCAGGTCGTCGCCCAGCACGCCGGCCGTTTTCTTGGCGGCGACCTTGCTCATGACGGCGACGTCGTCGAGGATGGTAGCGATATCGTCTATCAATGCCAGCAAGCTGCTTGCCATTACCGGTGCTCCAGGATGGTGGAAAACACACATCTTAACCGAGCCGGCGGGCCTGCGGCGACGCCGGTCAGCCCGGATTTCTGCATTTCACTCCCCAAATTCTGCAATTCGTCGCTTTCCCCGCGGACGCGGCCCTGTGCATACGTATAGTTAATTCCATGCCAAGGCCATCGCCTTGCACAGTAGCTTAACCATCCGATGTCGCGAGGGTACTTCCATGAACACAGAATTCGATTTGTCGTCCGCTTCTTCCACCGGCAGCCGCGCCGTCAAGCGCAAGACGCGCATCACCATCTACCTCGACGACGAGGTGCTGCAGAAGTTCCGCTCGCTCTCCGAGCAGAGCGGCAAGGGTTACCAGACCCTGATCAATGCAGCCCTGCGCACCCGCCTGGCGCCGCCGCGCATCGAAGGCGCGCTTGCCGAATAAGGCGCGCCTGGCGTACCGTCCGGCAGTTTGGCGGACGGCGGACACAGGCAGAAATCCGTCGTGATCCAGTCACAGCGGGGGTTACTTTTGCGTGTCGATGTCAGAATTTATTACACATGGCAATAATTATGCTAATCTTCCCGCTCTTTTAACTCGGGAGGATTGTATGAAAAAAGGCGAACTGATTGCGGAATTTGCAAAGCGTACGGAAATGTCGGGCGCAGCAGCGAACAGTGCAGTTAACACGATCATCGAGATCATCACCGAGCGCCTGAAAAAAGGCGACACGGTTGGTATCACCGGCTTCGGTACGTTCTCCGTCGCCAAGCGCGCCGCACGTAAAGGCCGCAACCCGTCGACCGGCGCCGCGATCAAGATCGCTGCCTCGAAGTCGCCGAAGTTCTCCGCTGGCGCGACCCTGAAAGCTGCGGTCAATCCAAAGAAGAAGTAAGCACCACCTGCGCGCGGCCCGAAGCGCCGGCGCCGGTCACTGACCGGTTTCGCCGCTTCGGGTTCTGCGTGTTGTTCCCCCCGTAATTTCCGCATTTCCCCATTCCCCAATGCCCTTCAGCACCTGGATCACCTTCGTCGTCGCCGGCTGCCTCATTGCGGTCTCGCCCGGTTCGGGCGCCGTGCTGTCCATGGCCCACGGACTGGCCTATGGCGTGCGCAAGGCCAGCGCCACCGTGCTCGGCTTGCAGATCGGCCTGCTGCTGGTGTTCGCCATTGCCGGCGCCGGCGTCGGTTCCCTGCTGCTGGCCTCGGAACTGGCCTTCGGCGTGGTCAAGACGGTCGGCGCCCTGTACCTGGTCTGGCTGGGCGTGAACCAGTGGCGCGCGCCGGCGGCCCCGGCCCTTGAAGGCGCCGCCGCCACCGCCCACCCCTCGTTCGGGCGCCGTGTATTGACCGGCTTCCTGACCAATGCCACCAACCCCAAGGGCATCATCTTCATGGTGGCCGTACTGCCCCAGTTCATTTCCCAGCACGCGCCCCTGCTGCCGCAGCTGGCCATCCTGGGCGCCACCATGCTCACCATCGATACCGTCGTCATGCACGGCTACGCCCTGCTGGCGGCCAGCATGCAGCGCTTTTTCCGCGATGCCGGCGCCGTGCGCAAGCAGAACCGCTTCTTCGGCGGCATCCTGGTGCTGATGGGCGGCGCCCTGTTTTTTGTGCGGCGCGGCGCCCAGGCAGCCTGATTTGGAAGACAATGTGCAACCTTTTGTAACCCGTGTTGTCCATTTTCGGCCTCATGCGTTGTAATCGGGAAGCGGAAGCCGTCCGCCCGTCCTGCGTTTATTGCGTCCCTTACCGGTCTTCCTGGAGCCAACAATGAGTACTTCCTTTCTAAAAGCCGTGACGCTGCTGGCGCTGGCCGCCTGCGCCGCCCTGGCCAACGCGCAAAACGACGATGCCCCCACCCGGGTCGGCCGCATTTCCCTGGCCCAGGGCCAGGTCAGCATCGGCGGCGAGCCGGGCGAAGAGTCCACGCCCGCCCTGGTCAACTGGCCGGTCACCTCGCGCAACCAGGTCACCACGGCGCGCGATTCGCGCACCGAGATCCGGATCGGCTCGACCGCCATCCGGCTGGACGAAGACACCTCGGTCGACGTGACCGACCTCGATGACGACAAATTGCGCCTGCACCTGCATTACGGCAGCATCAGCGTGCGCGTGCTCAATCCGGAAGTGGTGCGCCATTTCGAGATCAGCACGCCGCAGGGCGTGGTGCAGCTGCAGGAAACCGGGCGCCTGCGCATCGACGCCGGGCGCCGCGCCGACACCACCGTGCTCAATGTATTCGACGGCGTGGCCCTGCTCGACGGCGGCGGCTCGCGCCTGATCGTGCGCGCCGGCAAGCGCGCCGAAATCGGCATGGACGACGTGCGCACCGGCCTGGCCGTGCGCGACGGCTTCGACGACTGGGCCGCGCTGCGCGACCAGCGCGACGACCGCTCGACCTCGGTGCGCTACGTGAGCAATGAAATGACCGGCTACGAAGAACTCGACCAGCACGGCACCTGGCGCGACGACCAGGAATACGGCCCGCTGTGGGCGCCTCGCGCCGTGCCGCTGGGCTGGGCGCCCTACCGCGACGGCCGCTGGACCTTCGTGCACCCGTGGGGCTGGACCTGGGTCGACAACGCGCCCTGGGGCTATGCGCCCTCGCACTACGGCCGCTGGCTGATGGTGAACCAGCGCTGGTGCTGGGCGCCGGGCCGCAATATCGGGCGCGTGGTATGGGCCCCGGCCCTGGTGGGCTGGATCGGCGGCAGCAACTGGAGCCTGACCTTCGGCAGCGGCGGCAACCGCCACAATGCGCCGGCCCAGGGCTGGTACCCGCTGTCCCCGCGCGACCATTTCGTGCCGGGCTACCGCCTGCGCCACGACCATTTGCGCCACCTGAACCGCCATGCCGGCGACGACCGGCGCGACGACCGCCGCGGCCGCGACTGGCGCGACGGCCGTGGCCGCGACGGCCTGACCGTGGTCCCGCACGACCATTTCAACCGCCGCGGCACGATCGTGGTGCCGGGCGCGCCGCGCGCCACCATCGCCTCGGTCAACCTGGTGAATGCGCCGGTGACGGCGCCGCAAGCCCCGCAAGGCTGGCGCGACCGCAACCGCGATGGCCGTCCCGACGGCCGTGGCGACGGTCGTGGCGATAACCGCGGCGATAACCGCGGCGATAACCGCGGCGACAACCGTGGCGATAACCGTGGCGAACGCGACGGCCGTGGCGATCGTCCTGCCACGGTGATCACCCTGCCGTCGCAGCCGGTCCAGCCGCATCAGCCGGGTCGCCGCGATGACGACCGCCGCGCCCGTCCGGCGCCCGTGATCCAGGGGCCAGCCCCGGTGATCGTGCAGCAGCCGGTGACGCCGGCGCCGGCCCCGGCCACGGAAGTTGGCCGTCCGCAGCGCGACGACCGCCGCGGCGAACGTGACCGTGAGCGTGACCGAGGTGACCGCGGCGACCGAGGCCAGCGTACGGCGGAGCCGGTGGCCCAGCCATGGCAGCCGCAGGCCCCGATCAGCCGTCCCGCGCCGGTGCAGGTGCAGCAGGCGCCGGTAGCGCGCCCGATGCCGATGCCGCAGCAGGAACGCACCGCCCCGCCGCCGCCGCGCGAGCATGCTGCTGCCCCGGCGCCGCAGGCGGTCGTGCCGACGGTACCGCGCAACACCGAAGGCAGTCGCGAAGCGCGGAAGCGCGACCGGGAAGATGCGCAGGACCGCAGGTAAGAAAGCAACAATGTTGTTGAATAAAGATTAATATTAATTAATTCACTTGCAATTTTGCCCATGTTTTGTAATACTCAATTACATCGCATCCACACCTTCACGGTGCGGATGCGGTAGTTGCGCGAGAGCGCGGCTCTCAATGCAGCGTTGCCTTTTGGCAACGCTGTTTTTTTATTGTAAATTATGGGAAACATGATGCAAGTATTGAGCACAATGGAAGTACAAGAAGTATCGGGTGCCGACTGGACTTCGGCTGGTGCCGCTGGCGGCGCGGCTGCTTTTCTGGGTGTAACTTCTTTCGGCGCAGGCTGGGGAACCGTTGCAGTCGGCGTAGCATTCGCTGCTAGCCCGATCACGGTGATCGCGGTCGTCGGCCTGGCTGCCTACGCTGGCTACCAAGCCGCGTCGTAATTTTGTAGCGATTGTCTCTATTCTCACGTAATGTGCGAATAGAGCATTATTTGGGAGTGCCCGTATGACATCGATTGAAACCCTGTCCATTCTTTGCATTGCATTGCTGGCATCGGTATGCGTCCTTTTTTCAAAACTGGACCAGGTAAACAAGCGTTTGAGCCGCATTGAGGGTTCCGTAGGGACGCCGCCCGCCGAGGTCATCCCTCCGGACGCGGAAGTGCAGGAATTGCTGAACACAGGCAAAACCAGCCAGGCAATCGCCCTGTATGCACGGCGTACCATGCTGCCTTTGCGCCAGGCGGAATTGCAGATTCATCAGATACAAGCTACCGCTGCCAACTAGGCTGCGAGGATAGTCCCGCATGTCCGGCGCCCCAGGGCGCCATCTTTGGCAGGCGCATGCGTTTCGACCGCGAGTCGGCGCGTTTCCCGGAACTGTTACTGCAATATCCTGCTTGTTGCGCGCCGCAGCGTGAATGAAGGACACGGCGCGCGCCATTCCTGAGCACCGTGCCGCACGCAAGTCCGTGCGCACGACACGGCCCTATTTGCCAACTCCCCAGCATGCCCCGACGACGCTGCATGTCGTTGTTTGCCCTACTCCGGAAATTGAAATACCACTTTTATGTTACTGCCGCAATCATCCCTGTGCTCCATGGCGACCAGACAGCTGGCCGCACCTGTTTCCCTGTGGTTTGCCGCCGACTGCTTCAGCGCGGAACGCGCGCTGCAGCACGCCTTCTGCATCGCTGATCCGTCCGAGCCTGTCAACGCCTTTTGCAAGGAAGAACGTGTCGCTTGGGCGGACCGGTACGGCGGACCCGGCGTGGGCTACAGTGGCGGCAGCGGCCGTTGCGCGACGGTTGGCGATATTCAGGTCAAGGGCATAGGCAGAACGCCGCTGGTGACGAAAAAAGTCGATCCATTTCACAGCAATGGCCTGGTTGGGGTGGAAGAAGCCGTGCGCGAGATTGTGTGGAGCGAAATTGCCCACCTGGCGCTGCCGTTTGGCGCCGTGCGCACCCTGGGCGCCCTCGATACCGGCACCACATTTCCGGTTCCCGGCGCCGAAGGTGGCGTATCCATGCGCAAGCGTATCCTGCTGTTGCGGGAATGGACCTTGCGCCCCGCTCACTACATGCGCAATGTGCATTTTGAAACGGCCTTCCTGCCCCGCTTCGGCGTCGTGGAGGATGCTGTGCGGACCGCGGCGGCCGTCCAGAGTCTGGAGCAAGTGTTCCGTTTGATGTTCGCCTCTTGCAAGGAAGCGGGTGAGCCCATCGAGGTCATCAACACTGGCTTGCGCGAAATCGCGCAGCGCTATGCGTGCCAGGTTGCGACGGCCTCGTCCAAACGGATCTACCATGGCGGGCTGACGCCGTCGAATATTGCACTCGATGGCAGGTATCTCGATTTCGGCACGATCACGGCCGTTCCCTCGGGACGCCGGCGCGCCATCCGTCCCCTCGAGCCGGATTGCTGGAACGAACATGCCTTGCTCCTGAATACCCTGATCGAACTGCGCTTCTACATCGGCAAATATGCCACCGTCGCGGCAAAAGAGCAGCTCGTTTCTGTTCAGGAGCTGGCAGCCATCTTCACGACCGCGTTCGACACCACACAACGTGCCCAGCTGCTAAGGCGAACCGGGGTGCCGGCGGCCATTGCCGCGCGTTTCCCTGTTGAAAAATCCATCCGTTTCCAGCGCTGTGTCCTGCAAATCCAGCGCCGGCGCGCCAGTGAGCCATTCGTCAACTGGACCGGTGGGGGCGGCGTGGCAACGCCACCTTCGCGCGCCGGCTTGTATCAGCTGGAACAGGTACTGACGTCGCTGGCCCTGTGCACGGACCAAGCGTCCAGGCATGAGTGCGTGTCGCGCCAGCTGGACGACCAGGCGCTCGCCCGGGAATTGGCGCTGCTGTACGGCGACCTGGTGTCATGCCATGAAGACAGCCTGGGCGATCACCTTGCCGTGCGCCGCGCCAGGCTGCTGAGGGGCATCGACGCGATGCGCATGAACGCCGACGTGGCATTTCTGGGCGACACCCGCTTGAACAGCGACATTGGCCGCTGCGACCTGACAGCGCAGGGAATGGCAGCGTTTGTCGTCCCGACAGTCGCGCGAGCGGCCGAGATTCTCGCCGACCGTCCAGATTTCGCCCACCAGCTTGATGCCTGTCTCGATGACGCCGGCGGCGCCGTGGATGGGCATGCCTTGTTAACGGTGCTGCTCCCGGCCAATGTCGGCCATCTGCCTGCCGCTAGTGCAGCAAACTTGGAGGTCCTGTGGAAAACAGCACGCTGACTATTGCCGGCCATGCTGCCGGACCGGACGCGCAACGCGCACAATTTCTCGGCGCCGTGGTCCAGCTGGCGGCGAACTGCGCCTACCACAACACCGTCCCGCTGCTGGGCATCGTGGACCGCGCATTGACCGCTTACAGCCTGAACCAGGCCAAGCTGTATTTCAATGATTACGGCCAGTGTGTCGGCTACGTCATCTGGGCGGTCGTCGCGCCCGAGGTGGAGCGCCGCTTCCTGGGCACGCCGGTGGCCTCGCTGCACATCTCGGAATGGAATGAAGGCGGCAGTTTGTGGATCCTCGATTTCGTGGTCCCGCACGGTTCGCTTCGCTATGTCATGGATGATTTCCGCGACAGCCTGTTCAAGGACTTTGCCTGCATTACCTATTTCAAGTACAAGAACGGGAAGCGCATGGCAAAACGCATGTCCAGGGATAGCTTCGCGCACTTTTTCAAACGCGGCCTGCCGGTCGTGGCCGGGACCTGAGAAGACCATGCAGATACTGATGCTGGGCTGGGAGTTGCCCCCCCATATTTCTGGCGGCCTGGGCACAGCCTGTGCCGGAATCCTGAAGAGCCTGTCCGGATTGAGCGACCTGTCCGTGCAATTCATACTTCCCTACCTCAATGGCAAGGAATGCGCGGAAGGAGCGGACCTGTTTCCCCTGTCCCTCCAGCACGACTTTCGCGGCGCGTTCGGCGCTTTCAGCGCCTACGCGGCCGCGAGCGGCTCACCTGCCGCCGGCTACCTCGAGCTTGTCGCCGCGCGGCAGCGTGAGTTCACGCCATACGACGTCATCCACGCCCACGACTGGATGACTTTCCCGGCCGCGGCCTATTTGAAGTCGGTGTCGGGCAAGCCGATGGTCGCGCATGTGCATTCCATCGAATATGACCGCAGCGCACGTTGTCCCGATCGGGAGATCTGCAAACTGGAAAGGGCGGGCTTGCAGGCCGCCGACCGCATCATCGCAGTTAGCGACTATACCAAGCAAGCCATTATTGCGCGCTATCAGATTGCCGCCGATAAGATTGCCGTTGTCCACAACGTGGTCGAACTCGACGTCCTGGAACCTGCGCGCGGGTCAGTCGGCAAGGTGATCAGTTTCATCGGCAGGATGACGGCCCAGAAAGGGCCGGTGCTGTTTGTCGAAGCCGCGCTGGAAATGCTGGCGCGCGCCAGCGACCTTTCCTTTGTCATGGCTGGCGACGGCGATCAACTGGCGCTGGCCCGATCCATCGTCAAGGCCAACCACGCTGAGCAGCATTTTTCGTTTCCCGGTTTCGTGGACCGGGCTGAAGTGAACCGGATATTGTCGGGTTCGTCGGTGTACGTGATGCCCTCCCTGTCCGAACCGTTCGGAATCGGCGCCATCGAAGCGATTAACGCCCGCGTGCCTGTCGTCGCTTCTGCATGGTGCGGATTTACCGAAGTAATCGACGAGGTGGTCGTGGTCGATGTCGATGATGCCTGTGCACTGGCGGACGCCTGCCTTGCCTTGCTCGCCGATCCGGCGCGGGCTGCCCGACGTGCTGCGCTGGCGTTCCGCGCGCTGGACAAACTCAGTGCCGCCGCCGCCGCGCTGGCCTTTGCCGGAATCTACCGTGGCATGACAGAAGTCGTGGCCTTCCATGCCGGTCACGCCGCACCGGCTGCAGCATGAAATCCCCCGTGCTTGTCGGCCTGCCCTGGCTTTCGCCCGTTGCTGTCGCCGGCGCTGACACGCACGAGGCTGCGCAAAGCGTGCTCGACCAGTTGCTGTGCCTGTCCGCCAAGCCTGGAGGCCTGAGCTGGGACGAACTGATCGGCCGCCTGGACCAATGGTGCGCATCCTTGCTATCGGCGCGCGCGCCGGGGGAGCGGAAATTGCGCCGCGTGCTGCACCATGGCTTGTACCTGCTGCGCGATGGCACCGTCTTGTCCACAATGCAACAGTCCATCTCGCTCGCGGGCACGGCGGCTCTACAGCTTGAGGCCGTGACTCTGGGGCCGCAGGGCTTGCGCAAGGTGAGCGTGCAGATTGCGCAAGGCATCGTGGCCGACCATGGACAAGTCTTTGACGCCTATCTGGGCGCACCGAGCGTCCTGTGCCGCGTGAAGGCGCTGACCATCGAGACCCCTTGCCCGGCTGGTGAGCCGACGCCGACATGGCCGTCGTGCCTGGATGCCGACGACTATGGCGCCTTTTTCGGCAACCAGCAAGCGATTGCCGAAGCCATCAGGGATGGCCGGGAAGGGGCCGGCAAGCCACACCGCGCATTCATGCGGCGCCAGGCGCTGCAGGTCCGGGCCGATGTGCGGCGCTGGCATGCCATCCTGGCCGGTGAATGCACAGGCCTGCTGCAGGAGGCCGCCGGCACCCACCCTTATTTTCGGCCGGTGTTACATATCCTGCCACGCCTGCTCGGCACAGCGGATGGCAGTACGGCGCTGCGCACGATTGCGGACCAGTGCGAACAGATCGCGGCGATGGGCTTCGGTGCAGTCCTGCTGGGCGTGGTCGACCCGCAAACCGTCGATGTGTACTACGGTGAAACGGAGGACGGACGTCTTGCGCCCACCCGCAACGACCATGGCTACTGGAGCACGGGGCAATGCGGCATCGATGTGCGCCTGGGAAGTGCTGCCGACTACCGGGCCCTGGCCGCGCGGGTGCGCGCCACGGGGTTGGAACTGATCCAGGATGCGGTGTTCGCCACACTGGGCTACCCCGCGCAGCTGCCACGTTTCGCAGCGTCGTCGCTGGCGAATCCTTGCTCATCGGTCGTGTTGGGCCAGCACGAGGTGAAGGTGAGCGACCCGGTCCTGTTTCTCCACGACGGCGCTTGGGTCGACAGTGAAGACGTGGCGGCTGGTGTCGGCCGCGCGGAAGGGATTGTGCAAGCCCAGTTGTCGACGTTTTTCGCCCTGCCCAGGCCGAATCTATTCCTTCCCGATGTGTTTGCTTCCGTCCTGGAGCGCAGCCGCTGGCAGGCAAGTGAAGCCGGGGTTGGCGCGTTCAGGATCGACATGGCAAAGCATCTTCCCGCCGCCCAGCTCAAGGCCATTGTGCACGCCTTGCGCGCCGCGCCCCGTGATGCGGCCACGCCGTTCATGGTCCTGCTGGAATACCTGAGTACCGACTACGTCGAACTGGCGTACGCCCTGGCCGCGCTGGAGGACCAGCGTGGCAGCGCCTATCTCTACGACTTTCCGCTTGCTGCGGCCCTGCACCGCATCTTCGCCGGCGCAGCGCCGATGGCGGCCGAAGTCAATGCGCTGCTGGCGCAGCGTCGCCAGGCGAAAATGCCGCTGCGCGCCATGGTGCCCACCTATATCGACCATGACGGTCAGTTTACGCCGCTCTTTGACGGAACGGCGGCGACCCAGGCCGCAGTTGTGACGGGCTATGCGCTGGCCATGCTGCTGTCGGCCAATGGACCGGCGATCTACATGGGCTTCGCGCATGCGCAGGCCGGCGCGGCGCCCCATGTCAGGTGCCGGATGGCGTCGCTGTTCGGCGACGACCCGGTATCGCCAGCGCCGCACCTTGCCCGGCTGTTCGCCGCGTTCGCGCAATCCGGACTGATCGAACATTGGGATGGATCGGCGATTGTCTGCGAAGCCGATGGCGAGGATATGTGGCTGCGGCGCGCATACCAGGAGCCGGGGAGCGGCCGGCGTCGCTGCGTGGAGGCCTTGTTTTCACGCAGCCACCTGCCTGCGCCTGAGCCAGCGCCGGCGGCGCTGTTTCATTTCGCAGGGGCGCCATCAGTTATGATTCGGATCCGGGAGCTGCCCGCCCCCGTGTCGCCTAGCTTGCCAGTCAATTAACCTATATCCATCGCGCCACAGGGACCAGCGGCAAACCCGAACACCGCCGTGTCCCGAATGAAAACGAAAGCATGAACAATTCAACACAAAGCGAGCATGACATCGCATTGGCATCGCGCCCCCGGGCGCACAACAGCGTCCCTGCCGCGCCGGCGCCGGGAGACGCGCCGTTGTTTCGCCTGCAAGCGATCGAATACGCGGCGACGCGTCAATATGGCACGGTCTTGCTCAGCGGCGTGCGCAGCCACAGGCTGCTGACTTCGCTCTTTCTGTGCCTGGCGCTGGCCCTGATCGCCTTTTTCATCTTGTTCAGCACTGCGCGCAAAGCGCAGTGTCTCGGTGTGCTGTTGCCAACCGACGGCGTGCTGCGGGTGGTGCCTGGACAGGCTGGGGTTGTCATCGAACGGCGGGTGCGCGAAGGCCAGTCGGTGCGGGCAGGCGATGTGTTGTTCGTCTTGTCGGGAGAGCGCAGCACCAGCGCGGCGGACCTGGCGCAGAAAACAGTCTCGTCCCTGATCGCGGACCGGCGCGACAGTCTCGATGCGGAACGGCGCCAAGCCCGGCTGCAGAGCCAGCAGCGTATTGCATCCATACAACGCAGAGCGGGGAGTCTGGCGCTCGAAATCGGGCAGATCGGTGCCCAGATCAAGCTGCAGTTCAACAGGCTTTCGCTGTCTGAACAAGCTTACCAGCGCTACAGTAGCTTGCAAGCGACCAATTTCATTTCGGCCGCCCAACTGCAAGAACGCCAGGCCGAAGTGCTGGACCAGCGCCAGCGCCTGGCCGACCTTGAGCGTGCATTGGCCGCGACCACCCGCGACCACGCCACGGCCGAAGCGGAGGTACGCGACATGATGCTGCAAATGGAGCGCGAATCACAGGCGATCGAGCGCAATATTTCCGTGATCGATCAGGACTTGACGGAAAATGAGTCCCGGCGCGACATTCTGGTGCGCGCCCAGCGTGACGGCATGGTGACGGCAATTACCACCGAGCGCGGTCAGACAGTGGCCGGCAACGCCGTCCTGGCGTCGCTTCTGCCTGCCGGGTCGCAGCTGGAAGCGGAAATCTACGCGCCTTCCCGCTCGGCCGGTTTCATCAAGCCAGGCATGTTGGTGCATTTGCGTTACCAGGCCTATCCCTATCAAAAATTTGGCCAGCACGTGGCACGGGTGCGCGAAATCGCCCACACCTCGCTTCGGCCTGATGAACTCGCCTTACCAAGCAGTGTATGGCCGGCCGGCGAGCCGGTCTACCGCGTGCGCCTGGTGCTCGATCAGCAAAGCGTCAAGGCGTATGGCGTGGCGATGCCGCTCAAGGCCGGCATGCTGGTCGAAGCGAGTGTCATCCTGGAAAAGCGGCGTTTGTATGAATGGGTGCTCGAGCCGCTATTTAGTATTTCCGGCCGCACATCATGAAATTTACTATGTTGAATGAATCGTCCTTCTGGCGCTCGCGCCCGCTTCCAGTCTTGCTCCAGACCGAGGCCGCCGAATGCGGCCTGGTCTGCCTGAGCATGGTGGCCTCGTACTGGGGCTACATCACGGACTTGCGCAATATGCGCATGCGTTTTTCGGTATCGCTCAAGGGGGCTACCCTCAAGGGCTTGATGACCATCGCCGAGAGCATGCATCTGCAAACGCGGCCGTTAAAGCTGAGCATGGAAGAACTGCCGCAGTTGAAATTGCCTTGTATCTTGCATTGGAATATGAACCACTTCGTGGTCCTGAAATCGATCTCGGCCACCCACGCGGTCCTCCATGACCCTGCCGTTGGTCAACGCCGGCTGCGCCTGGAGCACTTCGGCAAGCACTTTACCGGCGTCGCGCTGGAATTGACACCGACCAAGGAATTCAAGAAGCAGAAGCAGACTCAGGAATTTTCCATCCGCTCCCTGATGGGGGTTGTCGTCGGGCTCAAACGCGGCTTGCTGCAACTGCTGGGCCTGGGGCTGGCGCTGCAGGTGTGCTCACTGGTTGCGCCTTTCTACTTGCAATGGATCGTCGATGAAGCCCTGCTGACGATGGACCGCGAGCTCGTGACCGTGCTCGGCTGCGGATTCCTCCTGCTGGTCTTGCTGCAAACGTCCATCAACGGGGTGCGTTCCTGGGTGACGACGGTACTTGCCACGAGCTTGAACATCCAGTGGCTTGGCAATGCCTTTTCTCACTTGCTCAAGCTGCCATTGCCGTATTTCGAGAAACGCCATACCGGCGATATCGTGTCGAGGTTTTCATCGATCCAAACAATCCAGCACAGCATGACGACCAAGTTTGTCGAAGGCTTGATAGACGGCGTGCTGGTGATCGGGACATTTACCATGATGCTGATGTACAGCCCGCTGCTCGCCGGCGTGGCTTGCCTGGCTGTGTTGCTGTATGGTTGTCTGCGCCTGGGAATCTTTCGCGCGCTGCGTGAAGCGACCGCGGAACAGATCATCCACGCCGCCAAACAGCAGACGCACTTCATGGAGTCGGTCCGGGGTATTCAAAGCATCCGCCTGTTCGGTCGGGGCGATGAACGCCGTTCGAGCTGGATGAATGTCCTGGTTGACCAATTCAATGCCGAGCTACGCATTGCAAAACTGGGAATCACTTACCAGACAGCCAACTATTTCCTGTTCAATGTGGAGCGGGTCGCGGTCATCTGGCTGGCGGCGCTGATCGTACTCGACAATAAACTGTCAATCGGCATGCTTTTTGCGTTCTTGAGTTACAAGGACCAGTTCAGTGGCCGCACGGCCAGCCTGATCGACAAGCTGTTCGAACTGCGGATGTTGCGTCTTCACGCCGACCGCGTGGCCGATATTCTGTTCACGGAGCCGGAAAGCGAGCGCGACGTCGTTGAAGTCGATACCGCCAGCGTCGAAGCATCCATCGAATTTCGCGACGTTTCTTATCGATACGCGGACGGGGAACCGTATGTGATCAAGAATCTTGACCTGGTGATCCCGCCCGGACAATGTGTCGCCATTACCGGCCCATCCGGTTGCGGCAAGACCACGCTGATGAAAATCCTGCTGGGTTTGATTGAACCGAGCTCTGGCGAGGTATTGGTTGGTGGCGTGCCGCTGGCGCGGCTCGGGCTGGCGAACTTCCGGCAGATGCTCGGTACTGTGATGCAGGACGACACGCTGTTCGCGGGTTCGATTGCCGACAACATCAGTTTTTTCGATCCAAATACGAATCAGGATCATGTTCAGTTGTGCGCCTCGATGGCATCGATCCATCCGGAAATTGCGTCAATGCCGATGGCTTACAACACGCTGATCGGCGATATCGGGAGCGGGCTGTCCGGAGGGCAGAAGCAACGCATACTGCTGGCGCGCGCGCTGTATCGCAATCCGCGCGTGCTGGTGCTTGACGAAGCGACCAGCCATCTGGATGTCTGGAACGAGAGTGCCGTGAACATGGCGATCCAGGCGATCCAGCTGACCCGCCTGATCGTTGCGCATCGCCCCGAAACGATCGCGATGGCGGAGCGCGTCATCGTCCTCAGCCAGGGAAAAATCTTGCAGGATGTCGCGCAGGTACCGAGCTGCCAGCACGGCGCCGAAGCAGCGTGATCGGTTGGGCGTCCCGGCGTGAGTCCGTGGCACTGCGCTTTTTTGGCTACAATGTGAACATGCCTGCATGCGAAGGCCTTGTTTTCATTCTAGAACTGGATTGTGTATGACCTCCCCCACTGATTCCCTGATTGAGTACCCCAGCGATTTCCCGATCAAGGTGATGGGGGCCACGCACGCAGATTTTGCCGCCACCATCGTCGACGTGGTGCTGGAATACGATCCCACCTTCCATATCGGGCGCATGGAAGTGCGCCCTTCGGCCAAGGGCAACTACACCGGCCTGACGGTGACGGTGCGCGCCACCAGCCGGGTCCAGCTCGACGACCTGTACCGGGCGCTGTCGGCGCATCCGATGGTCAAGATCGTCATGTAATGGGGGCCGCCGTCCGCGACCTGGGGCGCGCCGATTACGAGACCGTGTTCGCCGCCATGCGCGCTTTCACGGATGCGCGCGGCCTCGAGACGCAAGATGAACTGTGGATCGTCGAGCATCCGCCCGTCTTTACGCTGGGGCTGGCGGCCGACCGCGGCCACATCCTGGCCGACCATGGCATCCCCGTCGTCCAGACCGACCGCGGCGGCGAAGTGACCTACCACGGCCCCGGCCAGGTGGTGATTTACCTGCTGATGGACCTGCGCCGCAACAAGCCGGGCGGGAAGTTGTACGCCAAGCAATTCGTCGAAAAAATCGAGCAAGCGATCATCAATGTGCTGGCGGCGTATAATCTCGGTGGCGAGCGGGTCGCTGGCGCGCCGGGCATCTATATGGCCGGCGGGCCGCGCAAGGGCGCAAAAATCGCCGCGCTGGGCCTGAAAGTGCGCGGCAACGGCTGCACCTACCATGGCGTATCGCTCAATGTGGCGATGGACCTGGCGCCGTTTTCCTGGATTAACCCGTGCGGCTATGCGGGCCTGGAAACGGTGGACATGCGCAGCATGGGGGTGGAAGCGGCGCTGGCGGACGTCCAGCACCGGCTGGCCGCCGAGCTGCAAGTGCAGCTGGCCACAACGAACAATATCAACGAACGCCCTGACGGGCATGCAGCCAAATGACTTCTGACACCGATACCAGCATCGTCCCCGCCTACAATGCCAGCGACAAGCAAAAAGGCGCCAGCAAGACATCGCGCATTCCCATCAAGATCGTGCCGATCACCCAGATCGAGCGCCTGAAAAAGCCGGACTGGATCCGCGTCAAGGCCGCATCGGCCTCGACCCGCTTCTATGAAATCAAGGACATCCTGCGCGCGAACAACCTGGTGACGGTGTGCGAAGAGGCGAGCTGCCCGAATATCGGCGAATGCTTCGGCAAGGGCACGGCCACCTTCATGATCATGGGCGACAAGTGCACCCGCCGCTGCCCGTTCTGCGACGTCGGCCACGGCCGTCCTGACCCGCTGGACGTGAACGAGCCGCACAACCTGTCCAAGACCATCGCCGAACTGCGCCTGTCCTACGTGGTGATCACCTCGGTCGACCGCGACGACCTGCGCGACGGCGGCGCCGGCCACTTCGTCGAATGCATCAGGCAGACGCGCGCGCTGTCGCCGAAAACCCGTATCGAAGTGCTGGTGCCCGACTTCCGCGGCCGCCTGGCCAAGGCGCTGGCGATCTTCGCCGACGGCCTGCCTGACGTCATGAACCACAACCTGGAAACCGTGCCGCGCCTGTACAAGGAAGCGCGCCCGGGTTCGGACTACACCCATTCGCTCGAGCTGCTGCGCGACTTCAAGGCACTGTATCCGGGCGCGGTCACCAAGTCCGGCATCATGGTCGGCCTGGGCGAGACCGACGAGGAAATCCTGCAAGTGATGCGCGACCTGCGCAGCCACAACGTCGACATGCTGACCATCGGCCAGTACCTGGCGCCGTCGGGCGACCATTTGCCGGTGCGCCGCTATGTGCACCCGGACGTCTTCAAGATGTTCGAGGCCGAGGCGTACAAGATGGGCTTCGTGCACGCTGCCGTGGGCGCCATGGTGCGCAGTTCGTACCACGCCGACGAGCAGGCCCACAACGCAGGCGTCGCAATCGAAGGCTGACGGGGGGGCCGCATGGCCGCGATCGTTCTACTGCCGGGCATGGATGGCACCGGAGACCTGTTCTCCGGTTTCGTCGCCGCGCTCGGCGAGCAATACCGCACGCAGGTCATTTCCTATCCCGCCGACCACGCGCTCGGCTACCGCGAACTCGCCGATTTCGTGCGCGAGCGCCTGCCGCTCGAAGAACCCTATGTCCTGCTCGGCGAATCGTTTTCCGGCCCGGTGGCGATCGCGCTGGCGGCCGAAGGCCATCCGGGCCTGGTTGGCCTGGTCCTGTGCTGCACGTTTGCACGCAATCCCTTTCCCGCCACCGCGCGCCTGCGCCCGCTGACATCCCTGATGCCGGTCAATTCGCGCCTGTTCAGCCTGGCGGGGCCGCTGCTGCGGGGCGGACACGCGCTGCCCGAATTGAGCCGCGTGCTCGAACATGTGCCGGCGAGCGTGCTGCGCGCGCGCCTGCGGGAAGTCATGAAGGTCGACTATTCGGCGCGCATCGACGACATCAAGGTGCCGGTGCTGTACCTGCAGGCCAGGGATGACCATATCGTGCCCATGTCCGCGGCGCGGCACCTGGAAACGCATTGTCCGGCCATGGTCGTCAAGCGCTTTACCGCCCCCCACCTGCTGCTGCAAACCGTTCCGGTCGAAGCGGCGGCCCAGGTCCTCGATTTCATGTCGAAGCTGTTACACCAGGCACGCTGAGGCTCGGTGGCTCGGGCTGCTTCGTCTCTACCACCAGCACATTCAGGTCCGGCAACAGGGCGGCCTTGCGCTCGGCGATCTGCATCGCCACGGCGCGCTGGAGGAAGGGCTTGGGGTGGACAAAATTGAACATGGAAGCCATGTGGCATTGCTTGCCGATTTTTCAAGCACAGCTACGCAGGTGATTCCAGAAAATAATCGATGAAGGCGCGGATCTTGGACGCGACGTGGCGTCCTGGCGTGTACACGAATTGCACGGACCCGGTGTACGGTTCCCCCATTTCCCAATCGCCCAGCACGCGCACGACGCGGCCGGCGGCCAGGGCCTCGGCCGCCGCAAATTCGGGCACCAGGCCGATGGCGCCGCCGGCGGCGGCCACGGCCACGATGGCCGCGCTGTTGTTGACGGTTAAGCGCGCCGCCACGTCGACGCTGGCGCTGCGCCCTTCGCTGTGCAAGGTCCAGGCGCCACCGAAATTGTTGTAGCCGAGGTGGCAGCAGGCGTGCGTGGCCAATGCCTCGGGTGTGCCCGGTGCGCCGTGCCGCAGCAGGTAGCCGGGCGAGGCGATGAGCAGGTAGCGGAACGCCATCAGGGGCCGGCTCGCCAGTCCGGGCGCCACCCGGTCGGCGATGCGGATGGCCAGGTCGACCCCGTCGTTGACGAGGTCGACGTAGCGTTCGATCAGCGTCAGCTGCAAGTCGACGTCCGGGTAGGCCGCCAGGAAGCCGGGCAGCCTGGGCGCCAGCCATACCTGGCTGAACACCACGGGCGCGCTCACGCGCAGCAAGCCCCTGGGCCCGGCCTGGATACTGTCGGCCAGCGCGTGCACGTCGCGCGCGCTGCCGAGCATGCGGCCACAGGCTTCGTGCACCTGCCTGCCCAGTTCGGTCAGCGACAAGGCACGCGTGGTGCGCAGCAGCAGGCGGCCGCCCAGGTGCGCTTCCAGCCGGCCTACATGGCGGCTGACGGACGACGTGGTCAGGCCCAGGTGGCGCGCCGCCGCCGAAAAGCTGCCGCTGTCGACCACCTGGGAAAATACAGCCATCTCGTTGAGCATTTTCATATGCCCTGATTCTACAGACTAGCCCGGCCCTTGCAATTGCGAGGCGATGCTGCGCGCCCTGGGATTGTCGGTGTCGCCGCCGTGCAGCGTGGTTTTCTTTTCGATCAGCAGGATCAGGCAATCCGCGTCGGCGCTCGGTGCATGGCGCGCGCCTTTCGGCACGACGAAGAGCTCACCTTGCTTGAGCTCGACGGTGCCGTGCTCCATCTCCAGCCGCATGCAGCCGCGCAGCACCAGGAATAATTCGTCCTCGGCAGGATGGCTGTGCCAGCCGAAGCTGCCCTGTATCCTGGCCACCTTGACGTAGCTGTCGTCGAGTTCGGCGACGACCCTGGGCGACCAGGTTTCTTCCAGCGTGGCGCCGATGGCGGCGGGGTCGATGGCGCTCAGCATGGCGCCGCCACGCGGACCACAACCTTGCCGAAGGGGCTATGCGCCATCCGGTCGAGCGCCAGTTCGATCTCGCCGGCGTCGAATTCGGCCGCCACGACCGGTTCGATGGCGTGCTCCGCCATGAAGGCGTTCATCCGTTCGAACATGGCGCGCGAACCGGTTTCCACGCCGCGCACGCGCAGGTTCTTGTTCATGACCGGGAAGATATCGAGCATATTGCTCTCTTGCTGGACGACGCCGATGATGGCCACCGTCCCCTCGAACGCTGCCGCGCGGATGGCGCGCCGCAGCGAGCCTTCCAGCCCCATGTCGAGCACCAGCCGGGCGCCCGCGCCGCCGGTCTGCTGCAGGACCTGGTCTTCCCAGTCGGGCGTGCGGCCGGAATGGATCGCGCTGTGGGCGCCCAGCGCCAGCGCCTGCTGCAATTTATCGTCGGAACGCGACACCACGATCACGCGGGCGCCCAGGGCGGCGGCGAACTGGATGGCGAACACGGCGACCCCGCCCGTTGTCTGGATCAGCACGGTGTCGCCGGCGCGCAGCGCGTCCAGCTCCACGACAGCATGCCACGCCGTCAGGGCGGCCACGGACAGGGTGGCCGCCGCGCTGTCGCTCAGGTAAGACGGGGCGGCGACCAGTTCCTGCTGGTCGAGGCTGATCTTTTCGGCCAGCACGCCGTCACGGTCGCGGCTGCCTGGCGAGCCGGCCAGGCCCGCGGCCGTCAGCGGGCCATCGATCCAGCCCGGCAGCACGGTGGTGCAGACGCGCTGGCCCGGTGTGAAACGGGTGACCGCGGCGCCCACGGCTTCCACGATGCCGACCGCGTCCGTCAGGGGAACGCGGCCATCGACCGGGGCGCGAAATGCATTGCCCCGGATGAAATACAGGTCGCGAAAATTGAGGGCCGCGGCCAGCACCGCGACGCGCACCTCGGTGGGCCCCAATGGCGCAAGCGGCAGCGACTGGCGCTCGACGCGGCCGCCGGCCGTGCGATACACGGTGTAAGTCATGCAAATCCCCTTCATCTGATGAAAGGAATAGTATCCATTGGCAGATTGCGGGACACAATACGTGGAAAATGCAAAGGATTGTTGCGGCTACTGCAAAGGCGAATAGCGGTAATGTCCCGTGATGGGATAGGCAAACAGGCGGTCCTCCATCTGTGTGCCCGCGCCGATGTTGTGGATAACCAGGGGCAGCCCGGCCGGTGATTTTTTGTCGGCGACGATGCCGACATGCGGCAGGTTGCCCGGCAGCATCCAGGTGACGATGTCGCCCGGCTGGTAGTCCTGCCCGTTCAGGGTGCGCGCCAGGGTTTTGCCATGGCGCGTGAAAAAAGCCTGCAGGTTCGGCACGCGCCGGTGGTCGATATTCGAATCGGGCCTTTTCAGCTGCCACAGCTTGGGATACGCATCCCAGGCGCGGCGCATGTCCTCGTGCACCAGCCGTTGCAGGTCGATCCCGTTCTCGCGGTAGGCGCGAATGACGACGTCGGTGCACACGCCCCGTTCGAGCGGCACGTCGCCGCCCGGATAGGCGAGCTTTTCGTAGCGCGGATCGTAGCGCAGCGTCACGCCGATCTGGGTTTTCGCGGCCGCGACCAGGTCGGCGGCCTGGGCCGCCCCGGCAAGCAGCAGGATGGGCAATACCTGGTAGAGTCGCATGGCCTTATCTTGTCACGATTGGATTGAACGTACAATTGGGGCAGACCACAGGAGAGAGCCGCACCATGAGCACAGAGAGCAAATTCAGCCCGGAAGCGATGAACCAGTTCGGCAAAGCCAGCCTGCCCGGCTACCTGGGCATCGAAATCACGCGCGTGGCCGACGGCGAAGTGGCCGCCCGCCTCGACATCAAGCCGCATCTGCTGGCGCCGAACGGCTACCTGCACGCCGGCACCGTGATCAGCCTGGCCGATACCGCCGCCGGCTATGCCTGCGTGGCCAACCTGCCGGAAGGCGCCAGCAGCTTCACCACCATCGAATTGAAATCGAACCACCTGGGCACCGCGCGCGACGGCGCCATCGCGGCCGTGGCCAAGGCCGCCCACCTTGGCAAGACCACCCAGGTCTGGGACGTGGTGGTCAGCAACGAAGCCAATGGCAAGACCATCGCCCTGTTCCGCTGCACCCAGATGATCCTGTATTCCACCAAGTGAGCCCGCCATGAAACGCTTCCTCACCCTGGCCTTCGCCGGCCTGCTGGCCACGTCGCCGCTGGCGCTGGCGGACGACGCCACCTTCCAGGGCCTGGGCGGCAAGCCCGGCATCAAGAAGATTGTCAGTACGCTCATTGCGCTGGTGTTGGCCGACCCCCGCATCAAGGATTCCTTCCAGGATATCGACATGAAAAACCTGGCGCTGCGGCTGGAAGAGCAGTTCTGCGAACTGGCCGGCGGTCCGTGCAAATACGGCGGCAAGGACATGCAGGACATCCACGACGGGCTCAATATCACCCATGCGCAGTTCAATGCCCTGGCCGAGGACCTGCAGCTCGCGATGGAAAGCGAGGGCGTGCCAGCCCGCTTCCAGAACAAGCTGGTCGCGAAGCTGGCGCCCATGCAGCGGGCGATTGTGACCAAGTAAGCGCTAACTTACAACCGGATCCAGTGTCCCTTGTACAGGATAGGCCCGGTCGGTCCCTTCGGGTCCGGCGAGCCGCCCTTCGGTTCCAGCGTGACCGCCAGCACCGCCACGTCGCCGCTGACGGCACTGTCGGCCAGCGTGAAGCTGCCGCGATTGCCAACCAGCACACCGAGCGAACGGGGATTGCCCGATTTCGGTACCGCCCACAGCTGCAAGCTCTTGTCCGCCGCCACCTGGGCGCTGGTGATGACCCGCACGTCCAGCGCGCGGTGCTTGCTGTCGGCCGTCAGCAGCATGGCGGCCTGGGCCTTGTCGTCGCTCAGCGTGGCCACGTAGGCAATCGACGGCGCATCGGCCGGCGGGCGCTGCATGACGATCACGACCAGCATGGCGGCCAGGGCGGTCGAGACCATGCCCAGGCTGCGCCAGAAGGCCAGGTTCTCGTTCAGCCAGAATTGCCAGCGGGCGGGTTTTTTCTTCAGGTCCAGGCGGCGTTCGATGCCGGCCCACACGCTTTTCGGCGGGACGACCTCGCCCGCGAACTCGGCCATGGGGGCCAGGCGCTGCTGCCATCCGGCGGTAATATTGCGCAAGTCCGCATCCTGATGCAGCCAGCCTTCGAAGCGGCGGCGCGCCCCGCCTTTCAGGGTGCCGAGCACGTATTCCGCCGCCAACTTCTGGCGCAGGACGATATTGTTGCGGATATTCATGCTTGCTCCCGTTTCGCGAGGCAGGTCCGCAGCTTTTCCAGGCTGCGCCGTATCCAGGTCTTGACCGTGCCGACCGGCAGCTTCATGTGCGCCGCCACTTCACTGTGCGACAGGTCGTGATAGAAGGCAAGCGCCACCACCTGGCGCTGCATGCCTTCCAGCGCCGACATGCACCATGCCAGGGCCTTGGCGTCGCCGCTCATTTGCAGCGCCTCGATCGGCGTCGCCTGGGGATCCATCAGTGCATTCATGACTTCCCGATCAAACTGTTCCGCGTCGATTTCAACCGCGGCGTCGCTGCGCCGGAGGTGGTCGAAGGCCTTGTTCCGGACGATGGTCGCCATCCAGGTCATCGGGGCGGCAAGATGACCCTGGTAATTGGCGGCATTGTTCCAGATGGCGACAAAACTCTCCTGCAACACTTCCTCGGCGAGTTCGCGCTTATGCAATATACGCAAAGCAAAGCCAAACAGTTTCGCGGAGGAAGCGTCGTACAGAAAACGGAAAGCGGCGGCGTCGCGCTTGCCGCTGGCCAGGAGCCAGGTCTTGAGTTGCTGCGGGTCGGGCGAATTCACGGTGAGCCTTGACAGTAGGTTTGGATGCGACAGGGAACATTGTAAGATATAGGCATCATTGGAGCACGAATGCATAACAAAATTACACCGGGGGCAACAGGCCTCGCACTTTTCCTGGCGGCCTCGCTGGCGCAGGCCGCGCCCGACATGGGCAAGCTGCTGGCCACCGGTGGCGTCAGCCAGCTGGAAGGCGCCGGTGGCGGCGGCCTGGCGCCCTGGGCGCTGATCACCGGATATGGTACCCGCGACAGCTGGGGCGCCAACGCACATTACACCGGGGTACGTACCCAGGATTACTCGCTCGACAGTATTGGCGTGGCCGTCGGCATCGCCGACCGGCTCGAGCTGTCGCTGGCGCGGCAGCATTTCCAGGGCAGCCTGGCGCCCCTGGACCGGCTCAGCATCAAGCAGGACATCCTGGGCGTGAAGCTGCGGGTCGCGGGCGACGCCGTGTATGACCAGGACCGGGCCATGCCGCAGGTCGCGCTGGGTGTCATGGTCAAGCGCAACAAGGGGATAGGCGGGCTGGGCGCACTGGGCGTCACCAGGGTCACCCAGCTGGGCGCCAGGGACGACAGCGGCATCGACGTCTATGTCGCGGCCACCAAGATCATGCTCGATAGCAGCCTGCTGCTCAACGGCACCGTGCGCGCGACCAGGGCTAATCAGATGGGCTTGCTGGGTTTTGGCGGCGACAAGGGCAATAGTTACCAGCCGATGGTGGAACTGTCGGCGGCCTACCTGGTCAGGCGCACGCTGGTGGCGGGCGTGGAATACCGCCACAAGCCGCGCAACCTGGGCGTGGACCATGAAAAGGCTTACTACGATGTGTTTGTGGCCTGGTTCCCGAGCAAGCATGTGTCGGTCACCGGGGCCTATGCGGTGCTGGGCGATATCACGGTGTTCAACCCGCAGCGCCAGCGCGGCGCCTACCTGTCGCTGCAGGCCGGGTTCTAAGACGAAAACGCGACATCGCCCTCGCGCAGGCGGGGGCCCATAACACGCAACCGAAGTTGTTCAGCGCACTATGGGCCCCCGCGTTCGCGAGGGCGATGTAGATCAGGATTTGAGTTCTTTTTCCAGCAGTACATGCAGGGCCCCGAAATCGGGCTCGCCCACGTAGCGCTTGATGATCTTGCCCTGCTTGTCGATGACGAAGGTGGTCGGCGTCAAGGTCACATCGCCGAAGGACCTGGCGATATCGCCGCCGCTGTCGAGCGCCACCACGAAAGGCAGCTTGCGCGTTTCGGTGAAATTGATGACGTAGTTGGGCGGGTCGTATTTCATGGCCACGGCAACAAATTCCAGGCCTTGCGGCTTGAACTTGTTGTAGGTCTCTATCATCTGCGGCATTTCTTTGATGCAGGTGCGGCAATCCGTGGCCCAGAAATTGACCATGACCACTTTGCCCTTCAGGCTGGCGGTGCTGATTTTTTGTCCGCCCAGGCTGATGAAGGTCACCTCGGGCGCCGCCTGCGTCGTGTTCAGCGCCACGTAGCCGCCAATCGCGATGGCGGCGACGGCGGCGGCGATGGCCAGCGGTTTGCGCATGCTTTTCATGATTACAACTGGGTCTTCGGCTGGGTCAGCGACAGGGCGCGCATTTCTTCTTCGCTGATGTATTCGAAGATCTTGACCACTTTGTTCACGCCGGACACGCCGCGCGCCACGTCGGAGCCGACCTGGGCTTCGCGCTGGGTCACGCGGCCCAGCATGTAGACCACGCCGCGTTCGGTGACCACCTTGAACGACGTGGCCGAGATGGTTTTCATGTCGACCAGGCTGGCCTTGACCTTGGTGGTGATCAGGGCGTCGCTGGAACGCTGGGTATAGCTGGACGGGCCGCCGATGACCAGTTCGTTGGCGACCGAGACCACGCCGTCGATGGCCTTGACTTCGCGCTCGACGGCGGCCTTCATGGCTTCATCCTTGACTTCGCCCGTCAGCAGCACCATGCGGTTGTAGCTGTTGGCGTTGATGTGGACGTCGGGACCGGTGACTTTCGGCAAACGCAGGTCGGCCTTGATGGAAATGGCCTTGTCGTCCGTTTGGGCGCCCAGGGTGCGGCGGTCGTTGCCCGCGGCGACGCCGGCGACCGCGCCGCCCAGCACCAGGCCAACGCAGCCCGACAGGCTGCCCAGCAGGGCCACGCAGAACAGGGTTTTCGCAACGACGACGGTTTTACTCATTTGCATCTCCTCCGAACAATGCGACGTCGATGCCGTCGCAGATCGCATGTATGGTGACCAGGTGGACTTCCTGGATGCGCGCGGTGCGCGCGTGGGGTACGTTGATATGGACGTCGGCGTCGGTCAGCATCTTGCCGAGGGCGCCGCCATCCTTGCCGGTCATGGCGATGACGCGCATTTCGCGTTCCAGCGCCGCTTCCACGGCCGCCATCACATTGGCCGAATTGCCGGAGGTGGAAATGGCCAGCAGCACGTCACCGGCCTGGCCGAAGGCCTGGACCTGCTTCGAGAAAATTTCGCGGTAGCTGTAGTCATTGCCGACCGCCGTCAGGATCGAGGTATCGGTGGTCAGCGCCAGCGCCGGCAGCGGAAAGCGCTCGCGCTCGAAGCGGCCCACCAGTTCGGCGGCAAAATGCTGGCAGTCGGCGGCGGAACCGCCGTTGCCGCAGGCCAGGATCTTGTTTCCGTTCGACAGGGCGCCGAACATCAGCTCGATCGCCTGGGCAATGGGTTGGGACAGGGCGGCGGCCGACTGGATCTTCAGTTCCGCGCTCTCGTGGAAATGGGCAAGGATGCGTTGGATATTCATAGTGTGGGGATTATAGTGCAACGGAAGAAGTTGCCGGGTACTGCCGTTAAAATTGCTTACACATGGATGGCGCCCTTCAGCCATTCCAGGCGCGCGCCATCGATGGCGACCACGTCAATACGGCAAGCCGGCATGTGGGGATAGCGCATCAGCCAGAACTGGGCGGCGCGGGTGATGCGCCGGATCTTGGCCGGGGTGATGCTGGCCGCGGCCGTGCACATGGACCGGGCGGCGCGCTGGCGCACCTCGACGAACACGATTTCATCGCCATCTTGCAAAATCAGGTCGATTTCCCCGCATTTGCAGTGGAAATTGGCTTCCACCAGGCGCAGGCCGTGGCGCTGCAAATGGGCCAGCGCGCGCTGTTCCCAGGCCTGGCCCTGCTGCTGCTTGCCGCTGAGCCGGGCCGGCCACATGTCAGCGCCGCTTGTCGGCCAGCTTGAAGGCGCCGTCCTGGTACACCACGCCGGCCTGGATGCGCTCGAAGCGCGCCGCGCCCTGGCCGAAACTGACCTTCAGGCGGCCGGTGACCCCGTCCATGTCGAAACTGGCGGTCCCGCCCTTGAGCGCGATCTCGCGCGCCACCCGGAAGGCGTCGATGCCCAGCGCGTACAGGCGGTCCAGGTCGAGCGTGCCACGGGTGCTGGCGCGGCGCGGGTAGACCATGACGGCCGGATGGTCGGACTGCACCTGCCACGGCATGTCGAGCAGGCGCAGGTTGTCCAGTTCGGCCAGCGCCATGCCCGGTTCGGTGCCCGGATTGACCGACGAGGTGCCGTAGGCCGGCAGTTCGCTGCCCAGGATGCCGCGCACCTGGCGCAGCTGGTCGGCGTCGAGCGCGGCAAAGAGCAGCCTGGGCGGGTCGGCGTCGACCCGCAGCTTGAGGGCGTTGATGCCCGCTTCGCTCAGGTAGCCGTTCGAGGCCATCAGTTCCACCACCTGCGAAGCGTTACCCAGCTGCTTCCATTGGGCGGCGAAGGCGCTGGCGAGGCGGCGCTGCCAGGAATTCGGGCCGGACACGATCAGCGCGATGGCGCCGGGATGGTCCCTGGCGGCCCATTGCGCCACCTGGCGCGCTTCGTCTTCGATCGACAGGCCCATGACCAGCATGTTGGGGGGGATGGCCACGCCGTCCGGATGGTTCAGGGCCAGCGTGGGCTTGCCGACCATGCCGCTGGCGGCGATGGCTTTCACGTCCGAACGCGCCAGCGGGCCGACCACGATGTCGTTGTCCTTGAGCGCGGCCGTGTAGGCGGCCAGGGCGTCGTCCGGGCCGTCGCCGGTTTCGATCAGGTTGACGGTGTAACCTTCGCGGTCGCGCTCGTAGCCGGCCATGAAGCCGGCGCGCAGGGCGTTGGCCGGCGGGCCCAGCGCTTCGGAGCGCAGCGGCAGCAGCAGGCCGATGCGGATGGCGGGCGCGCGCGCCGTGGGCGAGGCCACCGGCATGGTCTGGGCGGCGGGCGCGGGTGGCGTCGCCGCGGCCGGCATCACGGCCTGGGCACTTGTATTTGGCGCCGTTGAGGGGTACAGTCGGCCCGGCGCGTCCATGGGCGTGCTGCACCCGGCCAGGTGGACCAGCGCGCCGGCCACCAGCAGGCCCTTGAGACTTCTAATTAGCATCGTATCCCCAAATGACAGATCCACAGTCCAGTCCGATCGCCCAGCTCCCCGTCATGGACGAGGCGGCACTGCAGTCCTATCCTACCGCAACCCTGTACATCGTGGCCACTCCCATCGGCAACGTCACCGATATCAGTGTGCGCGCATTGCACGTGCTGGGCATGGTCGACGCGGTGGCCTGCGAAGACACGCGCAATACCGGCAACCTGCTGAGCCGTTTCGGCCTGTCACGCCCGCTGTTGTCGGCGCACCAACACAATGAACGCGAAGTGGCCGACAAGATCATCCACCGCCTGCAGGCGGGCGAGCGCATCGCGCTGGTGTCCGACGCCGGTACGCCGGGCGTGTCCGATCCGGGCGCGCGCATCGTCGACGCGGTGCGCGCCGCCGGCTTGCGCGTGGTGCCGGTGCCGGGCGCGTCGGCCGCGGTGACGGCCCTGTCGGCCAGCGGGCTGGTGAATGACCAGTTCTATTTTGTCGGTTTCCTGCCGGCCAAGGCCAAACAGCGCGAAACCGCCCTGCTGCAATTGCAGACCGTCAGCGCGACCATGGTGTTCTATGAAGCGCCGCACCGGATTCTTGACTGCGTGGAAGCGCTGGCCGCGGTGTTCGAGCCCACGCGCCAGGTGGTGTTCGCGCGCGAGCTGACCAAGCTGTTCGAGGAAATCCACCGCTGCCCGCTGGCCGACGCGCTGGCCTGGGTGAAGGCCGATGCGCACCGGGAAAAAGGCGAATTCGTGGTGCTGCTCGAAGGCGCGGCCAGCGGCGGCGATGCCGAAGAGGCCGAAGCCGAGCGCATCTTGAACATCCTGCTGGCGGAATGTTCCGTGAAACAGGCCGCCAACCTGACCGCGCAAATTACCGGGCGCAAGAAAAACGCCCTGTACGAACGCGCCCTGCAGATCAAGGGCCAGCAAGACTGAACGCACTCCACGCGCCGGCTGTGGTCAAACAGCTCGCGCGGGCCGCTGCGGCAATCGCCCCCGCTGCACCAGGCATGTCGGGGGACTACGTGTGGCGGGAAATCGATCGTGGCGGGCCGCGCAACCTTCCCGCAAGTTTCTGGAATTAAAAAGCGCCAGCCCTTGACCGGGCTCGCGCCAACCGTTATGATTCTGGTCCTCGGAGTGTGGCGCAGTCCGGTAGCGCACCTGGTTTGGGACCAGGGGGTCCAAGGTTCGAATCCTTGTACTCCGACCAGTATTTCTTTATGCAGGCTGACAGCGTGTTCCCGTCAGCCTGTCATATCTCTCAATTCCCCTTCTTAGTTCCATCGATTTGCACGCTGCTTGATCTGCGTGGATATTGCTATTTCTGAACGGAAATATGATTCCCGTGTGAGCTGACGCGGGGGGAATCATGAAAATCGCAGCGATGTGCTGGTTGGTGCTTGCCCTGCTGCCGGGCGCGAGCGTCGCCGGCCCCATCAATATTGTCCGGAACCCCGGTTTCGAGTCCGGCATCGATTTCTGGAAAATGTTCCATTTCGCGCTGGGGCCCAACGAAAAATGGGCGCATTCGGGCACGCGCCAGGCGCGCCTGACGTTCTGCGACACGCCCGACTGCCTCGATACCTTCAACGAAGGCGCCTTCATCACCCAGGCGCTGGCGACCACGCCGGGCGAATATTACGACCTCAGTTTCTGGGTGCGCAGCATCAGCGGCGAGAGCGGGTTTTCCGTGTTCTGGGATGGCGCCCTGCTGTTCAAATCGGGCACGCCGAACGGGCCGATGCTGGAATACGTGTTCGCCGGACTGGAAGCCAGGTCGGACCTGACCCTGCTGCAAATCCACGCCTACAACACGCTCGACGAACATGTGTCCTTCGACGACTTCGTGGTGACGGCGTCCGAAGGCGTGGCCGTGCACGAGCCCAGCGTGTGGTCGCTGCTCATTGCCGGCATGGGCGTGCTAGCCGCGGCGCGGGTGCGCAAGAGCTAGCTTGGCCAGGAAGCGCTGCAGATGGGGGTCGGTCCGGCCGAGCGGCACGTCGGCGAAAGCGAACCACTTTGCCGATGCGAATTCGCTGTCGTCATGGTCGATGCGCTGGCGCCGGCTCGCACGGACCACGTACCACAGGGAGACGTCGGTGTGGCCCGCCGTCAGGCCGACGGTGGTCGTCGCCGTGACAAACAGCGGCGCTTCGATCGCATGCGGCGCTTCGAATCCGAGTTCTTCCTTCAGCTCGCGCCGTACCGTGTCGCGCGGGTGCTCGCCTGGTTCGACGTGGCCGCCTGGCGGTAGCCACAAGCGGGCGTTGCGGTGGTCGACCAGCAGGATATGGCCATCGTCGACCACCGGAAAATACGAGACAAGATGGGTGGGCGGCGTCGCCGGCTTGGCCGTGCGGCATAGCCCGGCGCCGGAATCGACCCAGGCCAGGCAGGTGGAGAGCACGTCGCTTTCAATGGCATCGAAGGGCGTGATGGCCAGCAGCTCGTCCCGGATGTGCTGGCGCATCTCAGCCGGCGCGCCTGGCCGCGAGGGCGTTCCCGGCGCGGCTGACGGCCTTGCGGCCCAGGTGCTGCGCAATGAACTGGCCGGCGTCAACCACCATGTCGAGATCGATGCCGGTGGCTATGCCCAGGCCATTCATCAGGTACAGCACGTCTTCGGTGGCCACGTTGCCGGTGGCGCCCTTGGCGTACGGGCAGCCGCCCAGGCCCGATACCGAGGAATGGAAAATCGATACGCCCACTTCCAGGCTGGCGTAGATGTTGGCCAGCGCCTGGCCGTAGGTATCGTGGAAGTGGCCGGAGATGCGGTCGAGATGGAATTCCTGCGCCGCGCGCAGCATCACCGCCTGCGTCTTGCGCGCGGTGGCCACGCCGATGGTGTCGGCGATGTCGATCTCGTCGCAACCGAGTTCGCGCATGCGGCCCACCACGTCGGCCACCGCGTCGAGCGGCACCTCGCCCTGGTAAGGGCAGCCGAAGGCGCAGCTGATGCTGCCGCGCAGGCGCAGGCCGCGTTCCCTGGCCGCTTTCGCCACGCCCTCGAAGCGGGCGATCGATTCGGCGATCGAGCAGTTGATGTTCTTTTGCGAGAACGCTTCCGAGGCCGACCCGAAGATCACCACTTCATCGGCCAGGGCCGCGACGGCGGCGTCGAAGCCCTGCATGTTCGGGGTGAGCGCCGAATACAGGGTGCCGGGACGGCGCGTGATGCCGGCCATGACTTCGGCACTGGTGGCCATCTGCGGCACCCACTTGGGCGAGACGAAGGACGCCGCCTCGATGTTCTGGAAGCCGGCGGCGGACAGGCGGTCCACCAGCGCGATCTTGACCTCGGCCGGGACCGATTCCTTTTCGTTCTGCAGGCCGTCGCGCGGGCCGACTTCGACGATTTTGACTTTCGCTGGCAAGCTGTTCATTTCAGTATCCTCGTGTGCGGTCGACGACATCGGCGACCGGTTCGCCGCGGCGCAGGGCGCCGATTTTTTCGCAGATCTGGGCGATGCTCTCGCTGCGCAAGGTCAGCGCCGAAATATGCGGGGTGATGGTGATGCGCGGCTCGTCCCAGAACGGATGGGGCGCGGGCAGCGGCTCGTTGCGGAACACGTCCAGCGTGGCGCCGGCAATGCGGCCGGAACGGATCAGCGTCAGCAAATCCGGTTCGGCCACGTGGGCGCCGCGCGCAACGTTGATCAGGTAGGCGCCTTCGGGCAGCAGCGACAGGTGCCGGCGGTCCAGCAGGTTGGTCGTATCGGGCGTGAGCGGCAGCATGCAGACCAGTACCCGGGTGCCGCGCAGGAAGGGTTCGAGTCCGTCCGCACCGGCGAAGCATTCCACGCCGGCCATCTGTTTCTGGCTGCGGCTCCAGCCGCGCAGCGGAAAGCCGAAACCGGCCAGCGTGGTGAGCACGCGCGCGCCCAGCACGCCCATGCCCATCACGCCGATGCTGAAGTCTTCTTTTTTGTGCTGGGGCAGTGGCGCCCAGTTGCCGCGGCGCGCCTGCTTTTCGTAGTCGTCGAAGCGGCGGAAATAGCGCAGCACGGCGTGCGCCACATATTCGGCCATCTGCACCGCCATGCCGGCGTCGCCCAGGCGGATGATGGGCACGGGCGGCAGCGCATCGGCAAACTTCATGATGGCGTCCACGCCGGCGCCGGTGAGGAAGATCGCCTTGACGTGCGCCAGCTCGGGCACCAGTGCCGACGGCGGCGACCACAGCACCGCATAGTCGCAAGGCGCGGTAGCAATGCCCGCCTGCCACACCACGACCTCGGCTTCCGGCAGCACGGCGGCGAAATCAGCGACCCAGGGGTCGGTGAGTCCGTCGGCGCGATGAAGAAGAATCCGCATGCGTGTTCTCTCCTATGCTGCTTTGAAGGCCAGCAGCGGCGCCCCGTCCGCGACCTGGTCACCCACCTGGTACAGGATTTCCTCGACCAGGCCGTCGCCTGGCGCGGCAATGGTGTGTTCCATTTTCATCGCCTCCATGATCACCAGCGGATCGCCCTTCCTGACCTGCTGGCCCTTGGTGGCCAGCACCGCCACGACCTTGCCCGGCATGGGCGCGGTCAGGCGTCCGCCCGCAGCTTCTGCTTCGCCGGCGTGGGCCATGGGATCATTGTAGTGCAGCGAAAAATGCCTGCCACCGGTGAACACGTGGAACACCTCGCCGTCGCGGCGCACGGTGCCGTGCAGCGAGGTGGCGCCCAGCTTGATCGACAGGTCGGCGCCATCGCGCGCGGTGACCGACACGTCGGCGTCGATGCCGCCCACGGACAGGTCCCAGCCTTGCGGGTGATACGTCATCCGCACCTGGTAGCCCTTCTCGCCGGTGTACTCGTCGGCGAACGAGAGCTGGCGCTGGTAGGCGCTGTTCAGGCGCCAGCCGAGCGCATTGCCCCAGGGGTCGGCCGGGTTGGCCGAGACGCCGGCCGAAGCGGCCTTTTCCGATTCGATCAGGGCCACGGCGGCCAGCGCCAGCGCGCCCACCGGCGCCGCTTTGGCGGGCGGGAACAGGGTGTCGCCATTACGTTCGATCAGGCCGGTGTCGAGGTCGGCGCTGGAGAAGGCCTGGCCTTCGACCAGGCGCTTGAGGAAGGCGATATTGCTGGCCAGTCCCACCAGCTGGAATTCGGCCAGCGCCTGCGACATGCGGGCCAGCGCCTGCTTGCGGTCCGCGCCCCACACGATCAGCTTGGCGATCATCGGGTCGTAGAACGGCGAAATGGCGTCGCCCTGGCGCACGCCCGAGTCGATCCGCACCGCGGCCGGTGCGCCGCCCGGCGTGCCGCCCAGTTCGAACGTGACCGCGGACGGGGTGTCCATGTGGCGTAGCGTGCCGATCGAAGGCAGGAAGCCCTTTTCCGGATTCTCGGCGTAGATGCGCGCTTCGATGGCATGGCCGTGGATTTCCAGTTCGTCCTGCTGTTTTGGCAGCGGCTGGCCGGCGGCCACGCGCAGCTGCCATTCCACCAGGTCGGTCCCGGTGATCATTTCCGTGACCGGGTGCTCCACCTGCAGGCGGGTGTTCATTTCCATGAAATAGAAGGAACCATCCTGGTTTGCGATGAATTCCACCGTGCCGGCGCCCACGTAACCCACCGCGGTGGCCGCTGCCACGGCGGCATTGCCCATGGCGGCGCGGCGCTCGGCAGTCATGCCCGGCGCCGGCGCTTCTTCCAGCACCTTCTGGTGGCGGCGCTGCACCGAGCAGTCGCGCTCGTGCAGGTAGACGCAATTGCCGTGGGTGTCGGCGAACACCTGGATCTCGATATGGCGCGGACGGGTCAGGTATTTTTCGGCCAGCACCTTGTCGTCGCCGAAAGAGCTGATCGCTTCGCGCTTGCACGATGCCAGCGCGGCCTTGAAGTCTTCCGACCGTTCGATCACGCGCATGCCCTTGCCGCCGCCGCCGGCCGAGGCCTTCAGCAGGACCGGATAGCCGATGCGGTCGCCCTGCTCCTGCAGGAAGTCGGCATCCTGGTTCTCGCCATGGTAGCCAGGCACCAGCGGCACATTGGCTTTTTCCATCAGCGACTTGGCGGCCGACTTGGAACCCATGGCGCGCATGCTCGACGCCGGCGGGCCGATGAACACCAGGCCCGCTTCCACGCAGGCGTCGGCGAAGTCGGCGTTTTCGGACAGGAAGCCGTAGCCGGGGTGGACCGCCTGGGCGCCGGTGGCCAGCGCCACGGCGATGATCTTGTCGCCGCACAGGTAGCTTTCCTTGGCCGCGGCCGGGCCGATGTTCACTGCCTCATCGCATACCGCCACATGCTTCGAATTCGCGTCCGCATCCGAATACACGGCGACAGTCTTGATGCCCATGCGGCGCGCGGTGGCGGCAACACGGCAGGCGATTTCGCCACGATTGGCGATCAGGATTTTTGTGAACATGGAGAGCTTCCGTATTATTGTTGTTGGTTGATCAGCCGCCGCACGCCGCTTTGGGCGCGGAGTCGAGGGTCGATGCGCGGGTGACCAGGCCAAGCTTGGCCAGCAGCGCGCGGTCGTCCTCGGCTTCCGGGTTTTCCGTGGTCAGCAGCTTGTCGCCGTAGAAAATCGAATTGGCGCCGGCCAGGAAGCACATGGCTTGCACCGCTTCGCCCATCTGGCGGCGGCCCGCGGACAGGCGCACGCGCGCTTCCGGCATGGTGATGCGCGCGACCGCGATGGTGCGCACGAATTCGAAGGGGTCGAGCGGATCGAGGCCGTGCAGCGGCGTGCCTTCCACCTGCACCAGGTGGTTCACGGGCACCGATTCAGGATACGGATTCAGGTTGGCCAGCTGGGCGATCAGGCCGGCGCGCTGCAGGCGCGATTCGCCCATGCCGACGATGCCGCCGCAGCAGACCTTCAAACCGGCGCTGCGCACGCGGCCCAGGGTGTCCAGGCGGTCCTGGTATTCGCGGGTCGAGATCACGTTGTTGTAGAACTCGGGGGCGGTGTCGAGGTTGTGGTTGTAGTAGTCCAGGCCCGCTTTTTTCAGGCGGTCGGCCTGGCCTTCTTCCAGCATGCCCAGGGTGGCGCAGGTTTCCAGGCCCAGGGCCTTCACTTCGCGCACCATTTCCTCGACCTTCTCCATGTCGCGCTCTTTCGGGCTGCGCCATGCGGCGCCCATGCAGAAACGGGTGGCGCCGTTGGCCTTGGCCTGGCGCGCGGCGTCGATCACGGTATCGATGCCGAGGATCTTCTTCGCTTCCACGCCGGTGTCGTAGCGCGCGGCCTGCGGGCAGTAGCTGCAGTCTTCCTCGCAGCCGCCGGTCTTGATCGACAACAGCGTCGCCAGTTCCACGTCGCCGGCCGGGAAGTTGGCGCGGTGGACGGTCTGCGCCTTGAACATCAGCTCATTGAAGGGCAATTCGAACAGCGCCAGCACGTCGGCCAGCGGCCAGGTGGCCGCTTCCGGCAGGTTGATCGGCGCTGCAGGCGGATGGAAAGAGACGGCGGTAGTGGTGGTCATGGTGCTTCCTTCAGGTTTCGTTCAGACGGGGCCAGCCTGGCAGTCCGGTGAGATCAATAAATTTGGCGGCTTCATCGGCCGTCGCTTGTTCAAGGAAAGGCACGCGGCCCAGCATGGGTGCCGGGATGCGTTGCGCCAGCGCCGCGATATTCTCGTCGGCGAAGCGCATGTCGGGATCGATTTCATTGACCACCCAGCCGGCCAGCACCAGGCCGCGCCCGATGATCGCTTCGATCGTCAGGAGGGCATGGCTGATGCAGCCAAGGCGCAGCCCCACCACCAGGATCACCGGCAGGTTGAGCTGTTCGGCCAGCTGGGCGCTGTCGAAGTCGTCGGAAAACGGAACACGGAATCCGCCCACGCCTTCGACCACCACCGCGTCGGAAGCGGCGGCGATTTCGGCATAGGCGGCAATGATGGGCACCGGTTCGATGGCAATGCCTTCGCGCGCGGCGGCAATGTGCGGGGCGCAGGCGTCGCGCAGCATGTAGGGGGTGGTGATATTGCGCGGCAGGTGCACATTGCCGGCGGCGATCAGCATGTCGGCGTCGTCGTTATGCAATTCGCCGTCGCGCATGGCGGCGCCCGCCGCCACCGGCTTCATGCCGCAGGCGCGCACGCCGCGCGCCACCAGCGCGTGCAGGATGGCCGACGATACCAGCGTCTTGCCGATCTCGGTGTCGGTGCCGGTCACGAAGCAGCAGAAGCGCGAAGGCAGGCCTTCGGCCGCCAGCACGGGCTGCGTTTCGGTTGCCAGGACAGGGTCGTTCAGGCTCATCGTGCTTCCTCCAGCTGGTTGAGGGCAAGTGCGAGGCGTGCCACTTCTTCATGCGTGTGGGCGGCCGACAGCGTGGCGCGCAGGCGCGCGGTGCCGGCGGGGACGGTGGGCGGGCGAATCGCAGGCACCCACAGGCCCTGTTCGAGCAGCGCGGCGCTGGCCGCCAGCGTTTCGTCGTTGCCACCGATGACGACCGGCTGGATCGCCGTGAACGACGCCATGCGCGTCCAGCGCGCCAGCTTCAGGTCGCGGTCCAGCTGCGCGATCAGCGACTGCAGGTGGGCGCGGCGCTGCGCGCCTTCGTCGCCACCGATGATGTCGATGCTGGTCAAGAGCGCGTGCGCCAGTGCCGGCGGTGCGGCGGTGGTGTAAATGTAGGGGCGGGCGCGCTGGATCATCAGTTCGATCACGCTGGCGTGCGCCGCGACGAAGGCGCCGCCCACGCCGGCCGCCTTGCCCAGGGTGCCCATGTAGACCAGGTTCGGCGACTGCAAATTGAAGTGCTCCAGCGCGCCGCGGCCGTGCGCGCCCAGCGTGCCGAAGCCGTGCGCGTCGTCGATCACCAGCCAGGCGTTGTGGCGCTCGCACAGCGCCAGCATGGCGGGCAGGGGCGCCAGGTTGCCGTCCATGCTGAACACGCTGTCGGTGACCACGACTTTCGTGGCCGCGTTGGACGCTTCGAGCAGCGCGGCCAGCGCTTCCACGCCGGCATGCGGGTACACCTTGACGCTGGCGCGGGCCAGGCGCGCGCCGTCGATCAGGGATGCGTGGTTCAGCGATTCGGAAAAGATATCGGCGTCGGCGTCGGCGCCCAGCGCGGTCAGGATCGCCAGGTTGGCCATGTAGCCGGTGGAGAAGGACAGCGCGCGCGGCATGCCCACGAAGGCCGCCAGCCGTTCTTCCAGCAGTTCGTGCGCCCTGGAGTGGCCGCTGATCAGGTGCGAAGCGCCGCTGCCGGCGCCATACAGCGATGCGCCTTCGCGCAGCGCTTCCACCACGCGCGGATGCGCGGCCAGGCCCAGGTAGTCGTTGCTGCAAAAGGCCAGCAGTTCGCGTCCGTCGACCGTCGCGCGCGGCGCGCACGGCGTTTCCACCACGCGGCGCACGCGTTTCAGGCTTTGCGCGTCAAGTTGCGCGAGCTGGCGGTCGATGGCGGCGATCATGTCCATCAGTGTCCCATCACCGCGTCGAAGACCATGCGCGTGCGTTCGGCCAGGCCGTCCGTTTCCTCGTCGCTCAGGATATACGGCGGCATCAGGTAGACCGTGCGGCCGATCGGGCGCAGCAGCAGTTCATTCTCGAGCGCCTTGGAAAAGAAGCGGCGCGAGAAGGTCGCGGCGCGCGCGGCGTCCGGCTCCACGGCGTCGAAGGCCCAGATCATGCCGGCCTGGCGGAAATGCCGCACGCGTTCGTCACCGGCCAGCGGCGCCATGGCCGCGGTCAGGCGCGCTGCGCGCACCTTGTTGTTGGCCAGGACGTTGTCGTCCTTGAAGATCTGCAGCGTGGCCAGCGCGGCCCGGCAGGCCAGCGGATTGCCCGTGTACGAATGCGAATGCAGGAAGCCGCGCGCCACGTCGCTGCTGTAGAAGGCGTTGTAGACCTCGTCGCGCGTGAGTACCAGCGACAAGGGCAGGTAGCCGCCGCTGATGCCCTTGGACAGGCAGATGAAGTCGGGCCAGATGCCGGCCTGTTCGCACGCGAAGAAAGTGCCGGTACGGCCGCAGCCGACCGCGATTTCGTCGAGGATCATGTGCACGTCGTAGCGGTCGCACAGCTCGCGCACCAGCGTCAGGTACAGCGGGTCGTGCATGGCCATGCCGGTGGCGCACTGCACCAGCGGCTCGATGATGATGGCGGCGATTTTGTCGGCGCGTTCGATGAACAGCTGCTCGACGTCGTTGGCCGCGCGGCGCGCCACGTCCTGGGCGCTTTCGCCTTCCAGGGCGGTGAGCGCATCGGGCGACATCACCACCCGCGCGGAGCGCAGCAGCGGGCCGTAGGCGTCCTTGAACAGGGCCACGTCGGTCACGGCCAGGGCGCCGATGGTCTCGCCGTGGTAGCTGCCCTTGAGGCAGACAAATTCTTCCTTCTGCGTGCGGCCGGCATTGCGCCACGAATGAAAACTCATTTTCAGCGCGATTTCGACCGCCGACGCGCCGTCCGAGGCGTAGAAGGCGTGGCCCAGCACGCGGCCGGTCATGTCGGACAGCAGTTCGGACAGGCGCACCACCGGTTCGTGGGTAAAGCCGGCCAGCATGGCGTGCTCGAGGCGGTCCAGCTGGTCCTTCAGCGCGGCGTTGATGACCGGATTGGCATGGCCGAACAGGTTGACCCACCAGGAACTGATGGCGTCGAGATAGCGCTTGCCTTCATGGTCGTACAGCCACGCACCGCGGCCGTGGCTGACCGGAATCAGCGGCACGGTTTCGTGGTGCTGCATCTGCGTGCATGGGTGCCATACGCTGCGCAGGCTGCGCTTGACCAGGTCCTTTGTCATGTCAGTTGAGCCAGGACGGCTTGCGTTTTTCGAGGAAGGAAGCGACGCCTTCGCGGCCTTCTTCGGTGGCGCGGATGTTGGCGATGCGCTCGGCGGTGTCCATGACCAGCGCCGCGTCGACCGTCTTGCCGGTCACGTCGCGCACCAGCACTTTTGCTTCACGCACCGCGTTCGGGCTGCTGGTGACCAGCGCCTTGACGATGGCGTCCACGTGGGCGTCGAGCGATTCGGCCGCCACCACGTCGTGCACGAAGCCGATGCGGTGCGCTTCCTGGGCAGTGAAACGTTCGGCCGTCAGGAAGTAGCGGCGCGCCGCGTTTTCGCCCATGGCCTTGATGACGTAGGGCGAAATGGTGGCCGGGATCAGGCCCAGCTTCACTTCGGACAGGCAGAAACAGGCCGCGCTGGCGCTGACCGCGATATCGCAGGCCGCCACCAGGCCCATGCCGCCGGCGTAGCAGTCACCCTGCACTTTGGCCACCACCGGTTTCGGGCACAGGTAGATCGTGCGCAGCATGTCGGCCAGCTTGCCGGCGTCTTCGCTGTTTTCGGCGTGCGAATAGCCCGCCATTTTCTTCATCCAGTTCAAGTCCGCGCCGGCGCAGAAGGCCGGGCCGTTCGCGGCCAGCACGATGGCGCGCACGTCGTCGTGGCGGCCCAGTTCATCGAAGGCCAGCGCCAGCTCGGCGATGGTGAATTCGTTGAACGCGTTGCGCACGTCGGGGCGGTTCAGGGTGACGGTGGCAACCCTGTCGGCGATGGTGACAGCCAGTGTTTCGTAGTTCATTCGGACTCCTTACATGCGGAAGACGCCGAACTTCGTGTCTTCGATTTCGGCATTGAGCGCGGCCGAGATGCCCAGGCCCAGCACCATGCGGGTGTCGGCCGGATCGATCACGCCATCGTCCCACAGGCGCGCGGTGGCGTAGTAGGGGTGGCCCTGGTGTTCGTACTGTTCCTTGATCGGCTGCTTGAACGCGGCTTCTTCCTCGGGCGACCATTGTCCGCCCTTGCCTTCGATGCCGTCGCGCTTGACGGTGGCCAGCACCGACGCGGCCTGGTCGCCGCCCATGACGGAGATGCGCGCGTTCGGCCACATCCACAAAAAGCGTGGCGAGAAAGCGCGGCCGCACATGCCGTAGTTGCCGGCGCCGAAGCTGCCGCCGATGATGACCGTGAACTTGGGCACCGAAGCGGTGGCGACGGCGGTCACCATCTTGGCGCCATTGCGGGCGATGCCTTCGTTTTCGTACTTGCGCCCGACCATGAAGCCGGTGATATTTTGCAGGAACACCAGCGGAATCTTGCGCTGGCAGCACAGTTCGATGAAGTGGGTGCCCTTGAGCGCCGACTCCGAGAACAGGATGCCGTTGTTGGCGATGATGCCCACCTTGACGCCATAGATGTGGGCGAAGCCGCAGATCAGGGTGGCGCCGTAGCGCGCCTTGAATTCGTCGAAGTCGCTGCCGTCGACGATGCGGGCGATCACTTCGCGCACATCGAAGGGCTTGCGGGTGTCGACCGGGATCACGCCGTACAGTTCTTCCGGCGCGTACTTCGGTTCGACCGACTCGCGCAGCGCCATCTGCCGGGGCTTGGTCCGGTTCAGGTTCGAGACGATGGTGCGCGCCAGCGACAGGGCGTGCAGGTCGTTCTGGGCCAGGTGGTCGACCACGCCCGACAGGCGGGTGTGGACGTCGCCGCCGCCCAGGTCTTCGGCCGTCACCACTTCGCCGGTGGCCGCCTTCACGAGCGGCGGGCCGCCCAGGAAAATGGTGCCCTGCTCTTTCACGATGATCGATTCGTCGCTCATGGCCGGCACATAGGCGCCGCCTGCGGTGCACGAACCCATGACCACGGCGATCTGCGGAATGCCCTTGGCGGACAGGTTGGCCTGGTTGAAGAAGATGCGGCCGAAATGGTCGCGGTCGGGGAACACGTCGTCCTGGTTGGGCAGGTTGGCGCCGCCCGAATCGACCAGGTAGATGCACGGCAGATGATTCTGGTCCGCGATTTCCTGGGCGCGCAGGTGCTTCTTGACGGTCATCGGGTAATAGGTGCCGCCCTTGACGGTGGCGTCGTTACAGACGATCACGCATTCCTGGCCGGCCACGCGGCCGATGCCGGTGATGATGCCGGCGGCTGGCGCGGCGCCTTCGTACATGTCGTAGGCGGCCAGCTGGGAAAATTCGAGGAAGGGCGTGCCCGGATCGAGCAGCATCTGGACGCGGTCGCGCGGCAGCAGCTTGCCCCGTGCGACGTGCTTGGCACTGGCAGCGTCGCCGCCGCCGGCCGCCATGGCCGAGACCTTGGCGCGCAAGTCATCGACGATGGTTTGCATGGCTGCCGCGTTGGCCTTGAAGTCATCGCTGCGCGGATTGAGTTTGCTGTCGATTTGGGGCATTGCGATCCTTATTAGTCCGGGAAACTGCCGTCCAGGTAAAACCAGCGCCCATCTTCCCGCACAAACCGGCTCACTTCGTGCAGTCGGTGGGCGCGGCCATTGATTTTGTAGCGGGCGACGAATTCTACGGTATCAGCGTCTTGATTTTCTGATAATCCTGCTTTACGTTGACGTAAACGTAAAGCAGATTTTACCTCAAGTCCCAACCATTGCAATTTTTCGTTTTCCCCAATGACGGGCTCGCTTGGAAGGGTGCTGGCATGCCAGGTGGCGCGTAAATACGCCTCGTTGCGCTGGGTGTAGGCGGTATAGCGCGAACGCATCAGCAGCTCGGCCGTTTGCGGCACGGCGTCGCCGGCGATGTAGGGGCCGCAGCAGGTGGCCAGGGAAGCGCCGCCGCAAGGGCAGGTGGATGATGAGGGCATGATGGCAGGCAAAAGCGGAGTCGTGCAATTATCCGCCATATTGGGCGACTCGGGCGTGGAAGGCTACTTCTTGAAAAGTTCGCTGTGGGTCCCGGTGCGTGCAAAAACGACTTCCGTATCGGAGATGCGATAGATTAGCAACCAGTCACCGGAAATATGGCAGTCGCGGTAGTCACTCCAGACACCTGAAAGTGGGTGGTCACCGTATGCGCCAGGCAAGGGCCCATCGTTCGCGATGAGATGCATCATCACCGTCTTTAGACGTGGCATGTCGTAGCGGCCACTTGCAGCCAACTTCTCCCAGTCTCTCTTGAATTCGCCGGTTCTGCTGGAACTTCTCGGTTGTGTTCTTGTGGAGTATGTCAGGACAGACGGGCTTAAGCGCGCTCTATTTGCCTCTTGCGCGGACGGATCGCTTTCCCTGCGCTTTTTTTTCGCTGGCATTGATGCCCTCTAATTCGCTGAATAATTCATCAGGTGTTTTGAAGCGAGCAGAAATTCGCCGTCCTTCTTCCAGCGCAGCGATTGTTTTTTCGTTTGGAACAACTTCGAACGGCAAGCCTTGGGCAATTACTACCCGGTTGAGAAAAAGTCGGATGGCAGTGCTAAGGTCAAGTCCGCATGCCTTCAGAATTTTCCCCGCATCCTCTTTAAGTTCCGGTTCAACCCTGGAGCGAATGGTTGCAGTCAGCATGTTGATCTCCTTGTCTCGCTAGCTGATGAAATGTAGCTACAACGTAGCTACATTTCAGTCTAGTCCAGACAAACACCCGTGTCCAGTAGATAGGCCACAAGCTAGGCGATTAGTTCCAGGCCATCCATCGATATCGGCGACGGCTTGCCACGCATGACATCGGCCAAGATGCGGGCTGAGCCGCATGCAAACGTAAAGCCCAGCGCGCCCTGCCCCACGTTCAGCCACAGATTGCTGTAAGCGCTGGCCCCGATGATGGGCGCGCTGCTCGGCGTGGCCGGCCGCAGCCCCGCCCAGGCGGTCATGTTGTCGTAGTCGGCAGCGTGCGGCATGGTCGCGCGCACCTGGCGCTCCAGCCCGGCCAGGCGCCGGCTGTCGAGCGACAGGTCTTCGCCCACGATGTCGGCCATGGCCGCCACCCGCAGCTTGTCGCCGATGCGCGCATACAGCACCTTGCGCTCGAAATCGGTCACGCTGATCTCCGGGGCGCGGTCGCCGGGGCGGATCGGTGCGGTCAGGCTGTAGCCCTTGATCGGGTACAGCGGCAGGTAGATGCCGGCGGTCGCGGCCAGCGAACGGCTCTGGATGCCCGCCGCCAGCACGAAGGCGTCCGCCTGCAGCATGCCGGCGCTGGTATCGAGCCAGCTGACCTTGCCCTTTTCCGTGAGCAGCGCGCGCGCCTCGCCATGGTGGATGCCGCAAAAGCGCGGGTGCGCGCGCAGCCTGGTGGTCAGCGCCTGGCAAAAGGCGTAGCAGTCCGCCACCGCTTCCCCGCTATTGAAGATGCCGCCTGCCAGCACGCCTTCGGCCTGGGCCAGCGCCGGTTCGCGCGCCACGCATTCGGCGGGCGACAGCACCTGGCGCGCATCTTCGCTATCCGGGCGCGCCACGGCGGCGTCGAAACTCTTGCGGCTGCGGTAGACCACCAGCTTGCCGGCGTCGCGCCAGGCAAATTCGCCCGGCGGCAGCACCAGTTCGAGCCGGGCCATGGAAGCGCGACTGAGTTCGCCAAGTTCGAGCAGCCGCGCGGTGGTCCTGCGGTTGCTGCCGGCGTTGCAATGCCGGAGGAACTGGGCCAGCCAGCGCCACTGGCGCAGGTCGGCTTCGGGTTTGAAACGCAGCGGGCCATCCTTCTGGAACAGCCATTGCAGCGCCTTGAGCGGCACGCCCTCGTCGGCAAACGGCGCCACATAGCGGTAGCTGAGCTGGCCGCCATTGCGAAAGCTCGCGCCCGCGGCCACGCCGGCCTCGCGTTCGAGCAGGGTCACACGGAACCCGGCCTCGAGCAGCCACCAGGCCGAAGTGAGCCCCACCACGCCACCACCGATGACGATTACATGCTGCATGTCGGTCCGCTCATGTTAAATACTGAAAAATGACCGAGCGTAAGCGACACGCGCGCCCCCGGCCAATGAATGAAGTGCGGACAGCTATAACCGTTCGCTATTGCCGCGTATGACGCGACTGTGCAATGCGGACAGGATTTGTTCCTCGAAGCGTGGCATGGCCGAGTAGACACCCTTATAGTTTTCCGGGTCGGACGATACGCCGCCCACCAGCACCACCATGCCATTCTTCGCTTCCAGGTCGGCCACGAACACCGACATCAGGCCATAGGCTTCGCCCAGGTGGCCCACGCCGGCAAAACCGCCGCCTTCCACCAGTTGCATGCCGCTGCCGGGACGGTCGGGAAATTGCTGGTTGCCCATGCCCCAGCGGTCGAACAGGCCGCGTTCGGTGTCGCCATTGCTGCCGTCGTAAGTCCACTGGCGCGTCAGCATGCGGGCCAGCGTGGCCGGCTTGACGACCTGGCGGCCCTCGTGCACGCCCTCGTTCATCAGCATCAGCATCAGGCTGCCCAGACCGGCGGCCGACACGCGCAGCCCGCCGGTGGGGCTGAAGGGCGTGGCGTTGGTGCCGGGCACATAGCCGGCGATGCCTTCCGGCGGGGACGGCGGGCGCAGGCTGTAATCGTCCACCTGCGCGATCCAGGGACCGGCCGGGTTCCAGATTTCGGTGTCGGTGGTGCGCTTGCGGTACAGGGTGGCGATATTGGCCTGGTCCTCGGGCGCCATGCCGGCCGGGTAGTAACCGCCCCGCATACCCAGGGGGTCGAGCACGAGGCGCTTCATCAGCAGGTCGAAGCGCTCGCCGGTGACTTTTTCCATCATGGTGCCGATCAGCGCCCAGCCCAGGTTGGCATAGGTGAAGTAATCGCCGGGGGGCGCCGTGGCCGACCACATCCGGCCTTCGCCGTAGTGTTTCTGGCCCGGCACCAGCACGCTCTTGAGCGGCACGGCGAAGGGCCAGGAATAGCCGGCATCGTCGCGCAGCGAGGAAGTGTGCGAGAGCAGCGCGCGCAGCGTGATCTCGCGTTCCGGGAAGTGCGGATTGCGCACGATGAAGCCCAGGTAGCGGCTGACGTCGGTGTCCAGGGCCAGCTTGCCCTGCTCGACCAGCAGCATGGCGCCCAGCGTGGTGACCATCTTGGAAATCGAGGCGATGCGGTACAGGGTGTGTGCATTGGCCGGTTTCGCGGGCAGCGCGCCGGCGGCCAGGAAGCGCTGCCCGAACTGCTGCTGGTAGGCGACCTTGCCCTTGCGGATGGCCAGCACCGACAGGCTGGCCAGTTCGCAACCGGGGTAGGTGGCGATGGCGGCCAGTTCGGCATCGAGCGAGCGCGGGGCGGCGAACGCGCGCTTCACGCCGCCGAACAGCGCCAGTCCCAGCAAACTGCGCCTGCCTTGTTTCATCTGCGGTGTCCTTTCCCGAACTGGTCCAATGATAGGCAGAGGATACGATTCCAGGCATGGCCAGGCCAATGAATTGGCAGCGATCGTACATAACTTTTTGATATGCACGCATCCGGAGCCCCAACTCAGGCTAGAATGCGCCTCAAGAATACCGCCATAACTTTGCGGAATGTCCATTCCGGTTTATTTCATGGCGGCGCGTGCCCTCCCTTCCCGGCAATCGGACTACACTGAAAGCGTGAGCGGTCGATGGGCAGTCAGGCACACATGAAGAGCGAAAGCGTAATGAGCGATACCAGCACCGATTTCAAAGCCGACCTTGGCGACAATTCGCCCCTGTACATGCAGGTGGCGCGCAAGCTCATCCAGGATGTCCGCGACGGACGCTACCAGGTCGACCAGGCCTTGCCGTCCGAACGCCTGCTGTCCGAACAGCTCGACGTGTCGCGCGTCACCGCCCGCAAGGCCATCGACCAGCTGGTCGAACAAGGCCTGGTGGTACGGCGCCGCGGTTCGGGCAATTATGTGGCCCCGCGCATCGAGCAACCGCTGTCGAACCTGTCGAGTTTTTCGGAACAATTGCAGCAGCGCGGCTACCGTCCCGGTTCGCAGTGGCTCAGCCGCTCGCTGGTCGTGGCCGCGGCCGATGAACAGCTCAGCCTGGGCCTGTCGCCGAACGCCCGCGTGGCCCGCCTCGAACGCTTGCGCATGGCCGACGATATCGTCATGGCCTATGAAGTGTCCATCATTCCCGCCACCATGCTGCCGCGCCCGGAAGCGGTCGGCAATTCCCTGTACGAATACCTGGCCCAGAGCGGCCACATGCCGGTGCGCGCCCTGCAGCATATCCGCGCCATGAATGCCTCGGCCACCCTGGCCGGCCAGCTCGGGGTGCCGGAAAACCAGGCCGTCCTGTTCATCACCCGGGTCGGCTACCTGGAATCCGGGCAGGCGGTGGAACTGACGCATTCGTATTGTCGCAGCGACCATTACGACTTCGTGGCCGAGATGCGACGCGTGGCCTAAAGCAACAGTTACAGCACTTTTCCTTCCTGTAGTTACCGGTAGGCATTATAATTTGGCCAAGTAATTGGCCGCGCCGCTGTCCTCCCCTGTCAAACTTCCCCGGAAAAACTGACACAAGCCCATGCAGGGAGGGCGTGCGCGTGGATTCGAATTGCCGACCACGACCCTAAAAACCCTCAAAGGAACCTTATGAAGTTTGCCCTGAAGCTCATCGCCGCCGCCGCAGGCGCCATCCTCGTCACTGGCTGCGCAAGCATGATGTCGGGCACCACCCAGGAAATCCAGGTCAATTCGAACCCTGTCGGCGCCACCGTCTACATCGGTTCCGTGGCCAAGGATGGCACCGTGATCAACAAGGTCGCGGCCGGCGTGACGCCGACGAAAGTACGCATTTCGCGTAAAGATGGCGCTATCGTCGTTGAAAAAGCTGGCTACATCGGCGTCAACCTGCCGATGACCACCAAGATGAACAAATGGGTATGGGGCGACATTGCCCTGACCAGCCCGCTGAGCACCTCGATCGACACCTCGACCGGCGCGTTCAACGAATACGATCCTGGCGAATACAACGTCGACCTGAAGCCACTGGTCAAGTAAGTCCCGTGCGGCCGCCCCCATGCTGATCGCGCTTGTCAGCCTGCTTGCCTCCCAGGCGGCCGCCGTGCCGCAGCCGACCTGCGGCTGCGCACCGTTTCATGCCGACAGCGCCGCGCCGCCGGCCCTGTCGACGCCCGACGCCCGGGCGATCCGCGATTTCACCCTGTTTTCCCACCGCAAGCTTGCCGATGACCTGGTCCGGCAGGATGGCGCCTATCTCGATACCTTGCTCGCCGCCCTGAACAGCTGCCCCGACCGCGCTGCCAAGCTCCACTGGCTGCGCCGGGTGGCGGCCGACACTGCCGATACCGCCGCCTTTGCCGGGCGCATCGTGCGCGCCCACGAGCAAGGCATGCTGTGCCCCCGCCAAGATGGCGCATCCTAGGCGCTCGCTGGCGCTGCTGGCGGCGCTTGCCATCGGCGGGCCGTGCAGCGCCGCCGAGGAACCGGGCTGGCTGGCGCTGATGCACTATCGCGTCCAGGGCAGCGGCTGGCAAAGCGAAGCCGACCGGCCGCAATTTTTCCTCAGCAAGGACGGCAGGCATGCGCCGCAGCAGGAACTTGCGGCCAACCTGGCGGCGATGAGCGCGCCCACCTACGCCTGCACCTTTCCCGCCCGCTACGAATGGCTGCGCACCCGCTACGCGCCCGCGCTGCCGGCGCGGCGCGAGGGCGACTGTCCCGAACTCGACGCCTGGTATCGCCAGTTTCCCGGGCAGCGCGTCAGCATCAGCTTTGCCGCCAGTTTCCTGGAGAACCCTTCGTCGATGTTCGGCCACACCTTCCTCAAGGTGTACCGGGATTCGCCGCGCGAGCTGATGAGCCCGACGATCAACTACGCGGCGCGCACCGACGCGCGCGAGGGCGACCTGGACTACATCCGCAAGGGCTTGTTCGGCGGTTTTCCGGGCGTGGCCGACGAACTGCCGTTTTACCGCCGCCTGCGCACCTATACCGAAAACGAAGGACGGGACATCTGGGAGTACGAGCTTGGCCTCACTCCGGCCGAAGTCCGCCAGCTGCTGCTGCATGTGTGGGAAGTGCGCGACGGCATCTTCGACTATTACTTTCTCGACGAGAACTGCGCCTTCCGCACCCTGGCGCTGATCGACGTGGCCCGGCCCCAGGCCAGGCTGCTGGACCACTACAGCGCCCTGACGGTGCCGGTGGAAACCATCCGCACCCTGCAGGCGGCCGGCATGGCCGGCGCCCCCATACTCTGGCCGGGGCTTCCCAAGCTGGTGCGGCAATACGAAGCGCAACTGGGCGCCGACGAGGTCCGCCAGGCGAGCGCGATTGCCGATGGCAGCCTGGCCCCCGACAAGGTCGCGCAAGCGTCGGTCTTGCAGCTTGCCTATGAATACCTGTCGGTCAGGATCACGCGCGACCAGGCCGAACGCGAAACGCGCAAGGACACCATCAATGCCATCCTGCGGCGCCGGCTTGCCATCGGATCGCCGGGCAGCCTGCAACAGGCAGCCGCGCTTGACCCGCCCGAAAGCGGCCATGACGGCAGCGCCCTCAAGCTGGGCGCCTACCGGGATGGCGCGCGGCGCGGCGCCAGCCTGGCCTGGGCCGGTTTCCAGCACACGCTGACCGACCGCCTGGGAGGCTACGAACCGTATGCCGAAGTCACCGTGCTGCAGCCGGAACTGCGCAGCGACGGCGGCCGCGTGCGCCTGGAACGGCTGGACTGGCTGACCGTGCAATCGACCTTGCCCGGTTCGGCCCTGTTCAGCCGTTCGGCCTGGCGCCTGATGCTGGCCACGCAGCGCAAGGAAGACCGGCTGGCGACCAGCCTGGGATTCAATTCCGGCCAGGCCTGGGCAGTCGGCAACACGGTGATTGCCGTCATGCCGGGCGCCGGCGTGGAGGCCGGCCATGCCACCGCGGCGGCGGGCACCCTGGCCGTGCTGGCGACGCGCCAGGGTTCGACCTGGTCGGCCCAGGCCGAGTTCAATGCCGAAAAGCAGTTCCTGGGCGGGCACGGCTATCGCAGCCATGCGTGCCTGCGCACCTCGCTGATGTTGTCGCGAAACACGGCGCTCGAGCTGAGCGCCAGACGGTCGATCCGCCCCGTCCCGCATACCGAGGTCGCGCTGGGCTTGCGCGTGCACCTGAAACCGCTCGCATTCGCGCAGTGAAAAAAGCCACATAACCTGCCGGAATGACCGCGTCTGATCCTTTCATGGGAAACGCTGTCATTATGGTATTACACTGTGGTCATGCTCAAAACCGAAACTCCCGATGCACGGCATGCCGATCTGGACCGGTATCCTACTGCCGAGCTGGTAAGCGCCCTGGTCGACGACCAGTTCGATGCCGTGCACGCCGTGCGCGCCGCCGCCCCGTCGATAGCCGCCGCCGTGACTGCCGCGCTGCCCCGCATCGAAGCCGGCGGGCGCCTGATCTATGTGGGCGCCGGCACCTCGGGCCGCCTGGGCGTGCTCGACAGCGTCGAACTCTATCCCACGTTTTCCTGGCCGCATGAACGCGCGCTGTCCCTGCTGGCGGGCGGCGCCGATGCCATGTTCATGGCCGTCGAAGGCGCCGAGGACGACGCCGCCCAGGGCGCGGCCGACCTGCGCACCATGAATCCCGGTCCGAACGACGTGGTGCTGCTGCTGGCCGCATCCGGCGCCACGCCCTACGTGCTGGGCGCCCTGCGCGCGGCCCGTGCGGCCGGCGCGCTGACGGTGGGCTTCGCCAACAATGTCGATGCGCCGGTCGCTGGCGAGGCCGAGATCGGCGTCACCCTCGATACCGGTTCGGAAATCATTTCCGGCAGCACCCGCCTGAAGGCCGGCACTTCCCAGAAAATCGCCCTCAACACCTTTTCGAGCGCGCTGATGGTGCGTTTGAACAAGGTTCATGGCAACCTGATGGTAGACTTGAAGGCAACCAACGCCAAGCTGGTGCTGCGCGCGGTTCGCCTGACCATGTTGGCCACAGGCGCGACCGACAGCGCAGCGCGCGCCGTGCTGGAACAATGCGATTTCCATGTCAAGGTCGCCATCGTGGCCCTGACCAAAAAAACCAGTATCGACCAGGCCGGGAGGCTGCTCGAGTCGGCGCGCGGCAGCGTGCGCAAGGCACTCGCCAGCTAGTTCTCTCGCCTGCGCCGTTCGCGAAAGAACTATGCAAAAAGAGCGCGTGAGCAATCCCTGGAGCTGGATACCCTCCCTGTACTTCGGCCAGGCCATTCCCTATGTCATGGTGATGTCGCTGTCGGTCATCATGTACAAGAACTTTGGCATCAGCAATACCGATATCGCCTTCTATACGAGCTGGCTGTACCTGCCCTGGGTCATCAAGCCGCTCTGGTCCCCGTTCATCGACATGTTCCGCACCAAGCGCTGGTGGACGGTGGCGATGCAGCTCATCATCGGCGCCGCGCTCGCGTCGGTGGCCTTGACCACCCAGCTGCCGGCCTTCTTCCAGATCAGCCTGGCCATCCTGTGGCTGATGGCCTTCAGCTCGGCCACCCATGACATTGCCGCCGACGGCTTCTATATGCTGGCGCTGCCGCAGCACCAGCAGGCCGCTTTCGTCGGCGTGCGCAGTACCTTCTATCGCATGGCCAATATTGCCGGGCAGGGCGCCCTGGTGTCCCTGGCGGGCCTCCTGACCGAGCTCACGGGCGACCTCGGCTACGCCTGGTCCGTGGTGCTGTTCGTCATGGCCGCCATGTTCCTGTCGCTGTGGGCCTACCACTCCTTCATCCTGCCGCGTCCGCCCAGCGACCATGCTGTGGCGCAAAGCAACAACTACATCAAGGAATATTTCAGCACCTTCGCCGCGTTTTTCGGGCGGCGCGACATCGTGCTGGTGCTGCTGTTCATCCTCACCTTCCGGCTCGGCGAATCGCAGCTGATCAAGCTGGTCGTGCCTTTCCTGGTCGACCCCCTGGCCAAAGGCGGACTGGGCCTGACCACCTTGCAGGTCGGCTTTGTCTACGGCACGGTCGGCATTGCCGCCCTGACCCTGGGCGGCTTGCTCGGTGGCTACGTGATATCGCGGATCGGCCTCAAGAGCGCGCTGTGGCTGATGGTGTTCGCCGTCCACACGCCCGACCTGGCCTTCGTCTACCTGGCCACCGACCTGCCGCAAAATATCGCCGTCATTTCGGCCTGCATCGCGCTGGAACAGTTCGGCTACGGCTTCGGCTTCACCGCCCTCATGCTGTACATGATCATGGTGGCCGACGGCGCCCACAAGACCGCCCATTACGCCATCTGCACCGGCTTCATGGCGCTCGGCATGATGGTGCCCGGCATGTTCAGCGGCCGGGTCCAGGAATATCTGGGCTACCAGCATTTCTTCATCTATGTCTGCGTCATGACCCTGCCCGCTTTCCTGATGGCGGCGCTGGTGAAAATCGACCCGGAGTTCGGCAAGAAGCCTGCCGCATGAACCGCAATCCCGGCCGCCTCGTCTCGCTGGACGCCTTCCGGGGGTTCACCATCGCCGCCATGGTGCTGGTGAACAATCCGGGCGACTGGTCGCACCTGTACTCGCAGCTGGCGCATGCCGCGTGGAACGGGTGGACCTTCACCGACTGGATTTTTCCTTTCTTCCTGTTCATCGGCGGCGTGTCGATGGCGCTGTCGCTGGGCCGGCTGGCCGAGGCCGGGGCCGACAAGCCGACGCTGCTGGCCAAGCTGGCCAAGCGCGCGGCCCTGATCTTCCTGATCGGCTTCCTGCTCAACCTGGTGCCCGCCTTCGACTTCGGCAGCGTGCGCATTCCCGGCGTGCTGCAGCGGATCGCCATCTGCACCCTGCTGGCCGCGCCCATCGTGCTGTATTTTTCATGGCGCGGGCAACTGGCCTGGATAGGCGCGCTGCTGCTGGGCTACACCGTGCTGATGCTGTGGGTGCCGGTGCCCGGCATCGGCGCCGGCGTGCTGGAACCGGGCAAGGACATGGGCGCCTACCTGGACCGCATGCTGCTCGACGGCCACATGTGGGCGGCATCGAAGACCTGGGACCCCGAAGGCATGCTCAGCACGGTGCCGGCCCTGTGCAGCCAGCTGCTGGGCGTGCTGGCCGGCCGCTGGCTGCTGTTCAGCCAGGAGCGCAGCGCGAAGACGGTATGGATGCTGCTGGCCGGGCTGGCCATGCTGTGGCTGGGCGCCATCCTCGACGTGGTGCTCATGCCGATCAACAAGAGCCTGTGGACCGTTTCCTTCTGCATCTTCACCACGGGCTGGGCCTTGCTGGTGTTCGGCACGTTTTACTGGCTGCTCGACGCCAATCCCCTGCGGCGCGTACGTACGGCGGCGCAGCGTTTGTCCACGCCCTTCATTATTTATGGGATGAATGCGTTATTCATCTTTGCGTTTTCGGGCCTGGTCGCTAAGATGCTGCCGCTGGCAAGCTGGCTGAACCCGCCGCTGCGCGCCCTGGGGCTGGCGCCGGTCAACAGCTCTTTGCTTTATGCTCTCTTGTTTAACGCGTTAATGTTCTTGGTTGCATGGTTTATGTGGCGCAGGAAGTGGTTTGTAAAGGTATAGTGTGGTGCAGCCCAATTTGAAGAAACGCGCCTTCGCCCTGGCCGGTGTGCTGGCCCTGGGCGGCCTGGCGAGCAGTTGTACCACCGTCCCTCCCGTGAAGCCGGTCCCCCCGGCCGTGCCGGCGCTGCCGCCCGAACCTGTGGCGCCGGGCGATCCGATGCCGCCGCCGGCGCCGCGCGAATTTCGCGCCGCCTGGGTGTCGACCGTGGCCAATATCGACTGGCCCAGCAAGCAGAACCTGCATGCCGAGCAGCAGCAGGCCGAGGCGATCGCCATCCTCGACCGCGCCCGCGCCATGAACATGAACGCCATCGTGCTGCAGGTGCGCCCGAGCGCCGACGCCATCTATCCGTCGAAACTGGAACCGTGGACCGAATACCTGAGCGGCACCCAGGGCAAGCCGCCCCAGCCCTGGTACGACCCGCTGCGCTTCTGGGTGACCCAGGCCCATGCGCGCGGCCTGGAACTGCACGCCTGGTTCAACCCCTACCGGGCCCGCCACGCCATCGCCAAATCGCCGCCGGCGCACGACCATATTTCGAAAACCAACCCGGCGGCCGTCAAATCCTACGGCCGTTTCCTGTGGATGGATCCGGGCGAGGAATCGGCCTCGAAGCAGACCCTGGACGTGATCCTGGACGTGGTGAAACGCTACGACATCGACGGCGTCCACATCGACGATTATTTCTATCCCTACCCGGTCGAGGTCGAGGGCGCGCTCGATGGCGGCACCGGCAACAAGCCCGAGATCGACTTCCCCGACCAGCCGGCCTGGCAACGCTATTTGCTGACCGGCGGCAAGCTCGACCGTGCCGACTGGCGGCGCCAGAACGTCAACCAGCTGATCGAAGCGCTGTACAAGGGCATCCATGCCGAGAAGAGCTGGGTGCGTTTCGGCATCAGTCCCTTCGGCGTGGGCAAGCCCGACCGGCGTCCGGCCGGCATCGCCGGCTTCAGCCAGTACGACAAGCTGTACGCCGACGCCGAGCTGTGGCTGGAAAACGGCTGGGTCGACTATTTTGCGCCCCAGCTGTACTGGCCCATCGCCCAGGCGCCGCAAGCCTACGACGTGCTGCTCGACTACTGGGTGGGGCAGAACCGGCACGACCGCCACATGTGGCCGGGCTTGTTTACCAGCCGCATCGGCGCGGCCACCAAATCCTATGTGCCCGAGGAAATCGTGCAGCAGATCGGCGTCACCCGCAGCCGTCCCAAGGCCGGCGGCCACATCCATTTCAGCATGGTCGCGCTGATGGAAAACCGCCAGGGCCTGAGCGACACGCTCAAGGCCGGCCATTACGCCACCGCGGCGCTGGTGCCCGCCACGCCATGGCTGGCCAAAGAGCGCCCGGGCGTGCCGGCGGCGGCAGCCCGTCCCGCCAACGCGCTCACGCTCAGGCTGGCGCCGGGCAAGGACAATACCCATTACGCGATCTGGTCGCGGCACGGCAATGCATGGCGTTTCGCGGTGGCGCCGGCGGCCCGCATCGACTGGAAAGTGGAGGACGATCCGGTGCACGGACCGGCCACGCAGGCCGTGGTCAGCGGGGTCGACCGGCTGGGCATGGAAAGCGAACGCATTTCCGTGTCACAATCGAAGAAGGTTCAGGCGGGCAAGTAATGCCGTCAATACGTGGCATAAGCTTTTGATATGGGCGTCGCGCAAGCATTCATGAGCGCGGCGCCGGACATGGCCGTACACTCACCCCTGCATGATGGACAAACAGAACCCGCAGCAAGCACCGGAGCGCCGCCTGGGCCTTGGCATCGATGCCGGGGGCACGCGCACGCGCTGGGCGCTGGCGCAAGACGACGGCGAAGTCATCGCCGAAGGCCAGGTGCCGGGCCTGTCCGCGCTGCAGATGAGCAGCGCGTCCGGCCGCCACACCGTGCACGCCAATTTGTCGGCGCTGGCCAATGCCGTGCTGGTCCACGGCCGCCCGCAGCGCATCCATGCCGGCCTGACCGGCTTCGGCGGCGACGGCGAACAGTTGCAACGCTGGCTGTCCGACCTGCTGTCGCTTCCCGTGCGCGCCGTCAAGCTGTGCAGCGACATTGAAATCGCCTACCTCGACAGCTTCGCGCCCGGCGAAGGCTACCTGGTGTATGCCGGCACCGGATCGATCGGCGCCTTCATCGACGAACACCAGCAATTCCATCGTGCGGGGGGACGCGGCGTCACGCTCGACGATGGCGGCGGCGGCTTCTGGATCGCGCGCGAAGCGCTGCGCCAGATCTGGCGCA